>Ga0209490_10000089_pt1 | contig 97377 bp, 66 predicted proteins | sample MAT06_FD_187209 | JGI IMG/M metagenome (GOLD analysis project Ga0209490, IMG submission 187209) | Freshwater microbial communities from Lake Fryxell liftoff mats and glacier meltwater in Antarctica - MAT-06 (SPAdes) (version 2) | ecosystem: Environmental > Aquatic > Freshwater > Ice > Liftoff...
GCGCGGCGTTCAGCAACTGTTGATTGAGGGAGGATGGAACGGCACAACGTGGCGCGTCGATGCGGCGTTCGGCGTCTTCGGATCACTGCCGCTGGTGGGTGTGACGTTTGATGATGCGTTTGTGCTGGTTGATACGGTGAATGGAAATGTGGATGGGCCGTTTACGCTGACAAGTACGCTCGACTCGAGACCATTGCTTGAGGTCCATGTATCCGCGTACACACTTGGAACAACGATCCGCCATCTGAGTACTTTGGGCTGCATCACGACGGCCCGAGCGAGGTGGCGCACTCCTTTCCCACCCGGTGGACCATTCGTACAGAGGCCAGGAAGTCCAAACACACCGACACCTCCGTACATCATCCCTGGCTACGGACCCGGTGGTCCACAATTGCACCCCGAGAATCCGGGTTGGTTTACGGATTGGCAATGCTTCACGAAGATTGACGGCTTCAACCACTCTTGCGAGTGTTACGCCTATGGAAAGTACGATAACACAAGCACAGGCAGTTCATGATGGGTCAGAATCAAGTGCGTTCTGAACGGCGGGTATACGTTGTTGCCAGGTGGACTTCCTGAATTGACTACACCATTCGTACCGATAACGAATCCATCGGTACCTCAAGGACCTCCATTTCCACAGCCCGATCCGAGCATCTCGCCCGCGACTTGGAATTGTAATGTTCCCGCCGGGCCGTATCCGGGCACAGAATGGTACTACTGATCCAGCAACTATATAGGTTGGCTCACTAGCCATTCATGCATGGCTAGCGAGCCATATCTTATGTACACCGTGATACTGCGTCGTCTCGTCATGTATTTTATCGCGTGCAGCATCGCTGTGCTTGCGATTGATCTACTTGTATACGATACTTATGTATCCTTTTACAATGATACATTGGTCGGCACAACTCGCCCAGACCGATCAACCGTCGCTAATATTTTTGTGGGGAGCCCTGATCATACAAATGTATCTCATTATAATACTGTTCGACCGTTGACAAACAATATAGCTTTACTGGACCATTACGTCATTGTTCTGCTAATGCGGCTAGCCCTACTGTGTGTAATTATTGTTGTGGTATTATCGCTTATTGAACGCCCGACCATTCGTCTTGCTTTGCGATTGACAACCACCTACCCACTCATCCGCGATTACACTACTACGAGCATTCGCGAGCAAGCCCGTATTAATGTATCACGCTTGATCACTCCCGCGTCTTCAGTATTGCTAGCACTGCTTGTCGCGACTATACAGCTTAGTTCGGATTGTTATCTTACACTTCCTGCAGCGGACTGTTTGTCGGCTCCTGCACTTTCGCTATTTTTGACCTTGCTCCTTGAACTCATTCTTTCAGCCTGGCTATTCGCTTGGAAGCAGAAATCACACAATGCAATGGAAATTCGTTGGCTATGCCGCACTTGCCATTACGAGTTAATACCGGGCACATATGAGCATTGTCCTGAGTGTGGCTTGCTACTCGTGAGAACTAGTGGCAGTACCGTACGCTCATTCGTTATCGTCAGTATGCGTCTATTAGGCATCCTCTTAGCTATTTCAGTCCCACTTGCGGCTTGGAAGATTGTGAGTACTCACACACGCAAGATAGACTCCAAATACGACCATGAGGAGTTGGTTTACATGAAGCCATATAGCTCACTGTGTATCGAATGGGACACCGGCACACGATCGGTTTTTACCCATGCGTATTATGTGTTGCATAATCCAAACCTGCCAAATGCCTCAATGCAAACCCTAGCGTGGGGAACGATTGAATGCTGCGCTTGGGCCGCGGATGGAATATCCATGGAAGATCCGGAAGAGTGGACTTTGCAAACTTGGAAATCAAACACTCCTTCACGTACAAATTTTTACGCACACAATGTGTTTGTTGGCCCAAACAATGAATCAATACAATTTGCCTACCACGGCACAACAACAGTAGCACTTCGCATTGACAAGTCACACGTTCGGTCGTTAAAGCATATTCCGCATCAGAATTTTGCGGATTCAAGACTACTCACACGATTACAATTATTAATGAATGAATCACTGATTTCGCCATACGAGCATATTGCGTATCGAATATACACTCCAAGCGGCTTTCGATTTTTTCAATCCCTTTCCCCATAAATTAGCATTACAGCTTACAAACGCGAACACTTTTTTGTCGACAACAGTAGTGCAGATGGGCTGGACGAACAATCTGCCGTTTTGCCACATAGTTTTTTATACTGCTCATCACCGTCAACGACAAACTATCAGTAAATTTTATTAACTCAAACCGCCTTGATTCCCGAGCTACGAACTGTTGATAAGTCGAGCTGTACAGATACCTTACTTTCTCTTTTCACGTCTACGCGGGACGCATGGGTCATGAAAGTCGCGCAGGTATTGCGCATCGCGGCCGTCGTCAGGGCCACTTTGGCCTACTCCTCTCTACTCTGTCGATAGAATGAAGATGAGCCAGACCAGGTCGTCATTAAAGCTCGTGGGTGGTCCCGCGCCCGCAGGTTCACGGTCCGCTGAGGACAAGGTGCTTTCGCTGGAGCAACTGCTGGCGCAGCGCGAGCTTGCGCGGCGGGCGGGCCAGCGTGTTGTGCATTGTCATGGTTGCTTCGACATTGTTCATCCCGGGCACCTCAGGCATCTGCGTCATGCCAAGGCGCAGGGTGATATCCTGCTGGTCTCGATCACCGGCGACAGCCTGATCAACAAGGGGACGGGCCGGCCGCTGATCCCGCAGGAGCTTCGGGCTGAGAATCTGGCCGCGCTTGATTGTGTGGATTGGGTCCACGTCGAGCCGCGCCCGACCGCGCTCGAACTGCTGAACGAGGTTCAGCCCGATGTCTATGTGAAGGGTCGCGAGTACGAGTTCAACAACGATCCGCGCTTCAAGGCCGAGCAGGATGCGGTGGTCCGTCATGGCGGTCGCGTGGTCTTCAGTTCGGGCGATGTGGTCTTCAGTTCGACCGCGCTGATCGCCGCGCTCGAGCAATCAGCCGATCCTTACCACGCTCGCATGAAGAGCCTGCTCAGCGCACCCGAGCTTGATGGCGAGCAGTTGGTGCGCACGATCAGCGGCTTTCGCGGCCAGCGCATCGTTGTGGTGGGCGAGACAATCACCGACACCTACGTCCACTGCGATCGGCCCGACATCGCGGGCGAGAGCCCGATCATGACGCTGCGCCCGGTCGAGAAGCGGACGTATGACGGCGCATCAGCCATCATCGCGCGGCACCTGGTCGCGATGGGCGCGCTGCCGATCCTTGTCACCGCCATGCCCGACACGCCCGAGTGCGGGGCCATGCGCAACCGACTTCTGGCCGAGGGTGTGCAGGTGCGCTCGATCAACATTGACACGCCGCTCCCCGAGAAGCAGCGCTTCCTTGTCGGCGCGCAGAAGGTGATGAAACTCGATCTGGTGCAACCGATCGAGCTCGACTCTGCGCGTCAACAGCTACTTATAGGTCTGGCAACTGATGCCGCGAGCGAGCGTGGTGGATGCGACGGCGCGATCATCGCGGACTTCGGGCTTGGGCTTCTTGCACAAGGAACACTGGGCAGACTCGGCGCGGCCATCCGCCCCAAGACGCGCGTGCTCACCGGCGATGTGAGCGGACGACGATCCGGGTTGCTCTCGATGAAAAACTATGACCTGCTCTGCCCGAGCGAGGGCGAGATCCGCGATGCGTGCCGACTTTACGATCAGGGTCTGCCAATGGTTGTCTGGCGATTGCTCGATGAGACTCGGTCAGGCTCAGCGATCGTGACGATGGGCAGCGAAGGGCTTATTGGCTTCAGCCGACTTGCGGGCAAGAGCAGCGACGGCGCGTGGGACAACAAACTCAAGGCTGAGCATGTGCCCGCGATGTCCACCCATGCGATCGATGCGCTCGGGTGCGGCGATGCGCTGCTCAGCGCGGCCACGCTCGCGCTATGCACGGGCACGCCGCTGCTGCCCGCCGCGTTTCTCGGGGCGATCGCGGCGGCGGTGCAGGTGCAGCGGCTCGGCAACATGGTGGTGAGTGCGACGGACCTTCGCCATGGTGTTGTGCGGCTTCACACCTCGCACCTCACGTATCAACCGAGTGAAGTCATCGAGAGCCGCGCGAGCGGATCATCTCGGTTTGCCGGCATGAAGGCCGTGTGAGATTGGGTGCCATGAAGATCGCGTACATCATTCCCACGCGCAACCGGCCGGATGTGCTGCGCAAAACCCTCACGCAACTCGGATCTTTGGCACACCATGATGCGCAGGTGATCGTGGTGGACAACGATTCGTCGATGGTGCCGAATGTTCCCGGTGCTCTGGCGAACGGGATTGATGTTCAGTTGCTGCGGCGCGCGAGCAATGAAGGCGCGGCCGCTCGCAACGTGGGTGTGCGTGCGGCGGATCGCGCGTGCGAGTGGGTCATCATGCTGGATGACGACTCGGTGCCGCTTTCGCTCGGTCATCTTGATGCCCTGCGCGCGGCGAGTCATGACACGAGCGCCGTTGCGGCGGAGATCGTGCTTCCGTGCGGAGCACGCGAGTCGGGCGGGCTGCCCGAGGTCTTTATCGGGTGCGGGGTCGCGCTGCGGCGCGAGGCGTTTGAGATGTGCGATGGGTATGACGCTTCGTTCGGCTACTACGCCGAGGAGTACGACCTTGCGGCCAAGATGATGCTGGCGGGCTGGCGAATCGGGCTCGATCGGCGGTTTGTGGTTGAGCATCGCAAAGTGACCGCGGGTCGCGACATGAACCTGATCATGCATCGGCTTTTGCGGAACAATGGGTGGATCATGCAGCGATACGCGCCGGCGCGCCGGCGCGTGACGGAACTTCGGCATGTGGTCGATCGATATGGAATCATCGCGCGGAAAGAGAAGGCGGAGCGCGGGTATGCGCACGGGCTTGATGAGCTCTTCCACACACTGCGCGACCAACCGCGCAGGCCGATGGGCGCGGCGCGGTGGGACCGCTTCACAGGAAAGGCCGCGGCGGTCCGCTCGCTGCAGAACGCCTATCTGGAACATCGGTTTGTGACGGCCGCGATTGTTGAGGAAGGGAAGAACGCGGTCGTGGTTCGATCGGCGCTGCGCGCGATGGGCGTGCGTGAGGTGCCGCTGGGCGATTCGCCCGATATCGCGGTGATCGGCACGCTCTCACCGGGGCCGATGCTGGACGCGTGGGCGCGCGCTGCGGGCGGGAGCACGACGCGGATCGTGTGCCCTTGGGATGAACTGATCAACGCAGAGCGAGCCGCGCGGCGAGCGGTGCTGGCCGCGGCTTGATTCGTTCTAAGGTTTTCGTACTTGTTACTTGAGCGCGGCTTCGAGTGCGGGCTTGAGTTGGGCTCGCAAACCCTGGTCGTTGGCGAAGCCGGTGACCTGGTGGACGACCTTGCCATCTTTGAAGACGAGAAAGAGCGGGATGCCCTCGCGCACGTACTGCGAGGCGATCTTCTGGTTCGAGTCCGAATCGAGTTTGCCGACCTTGACCTTGCCCGAATACTCCTTGGCGAGTGCCGCGATGGTGGGCGCGGCCTTCTTGCACGGCCCGCACCACGTTGCCCAGATATCGACCAGCACGGGCTGCTTGCTGTCAAGCACCTCGGACTGAAAGTTGGCATCGGTGATGATGACCTCTTTGCCATCGCCGGCGGATGTCACGGCGGAGGAGGGTGATGCGTTAGGTGCTGCGGGCGTCGCGGCGACGGGCGCGGCGGGCTTATCACAGGCGGCGAGGGTTGCGGCGGTGAGGATGATGAGGGTTGCAAGAGAACGCATGTTGACTCCGGTGTGGGTTATCTATACGGCGCGATGAGCACTGGGGGTGGCCAACATTTTACTCACGAAGGAACGCGGGGCTGCAGGACCGGGCGGAAGATTTCGCCAACCTGCTCGCGGTAATCGACCCGCACGGGCCACCTGCGCTCGTGACCATCAATGGCCGCCGAGTCGGCTTCGAACCACCAACCATCGAAGTGGCGGTCGGTGGCATGGTTCTATTGCGGGTTAGGAGCTGAATCACTTGCGTGCGGGGACGGTTACGCCGCGGGGGACTTCGACTTTGGGTTTCCAGCCGACCCAATCGGCACGGGTGGCTTCGACGATTCGTTCGGCGGTGCGGACATTGACGAACCCTGCGGTGGCATCGATCTCGGGCTGGCTGCCGGTGCGGACGCAATCGAGGAAAGCTTTGATTTCCATGAGGATGGGCTCGGCATCGTCGATGACGAGGTTCTCGATGTTGACCAGTTCCTGCCACTTCAGATCGGTGAGGTCTTTGCCCTTGCGGAGCTGGTCGCGGACCTCGTGCATCTGGATGTCATTCGCGACGCGGCGGATGACGGTGCCCTTCTTGGCCGCGTAATCGATCTTGATGTAGGCGTTCTCGCCGGTAATGCGCGTGACGCGCTCGGTCTTGAGCGCGAGGCGCGAGGCGGAGACGTTGGCGACACAGCGGCCCTGGGGGCCGAGGTCCCACACGAGGCGCGCGTTGCAGATGTCTTCGTGCTCGGTAATGACGGGTACGCCGCTGGCATGGATTTCGGTCGGCTCGCGCCCGCCCATGAGCATGATGACGACATCGAGGTCGTGGATCATCATGTCCATTACGACACCTACATCGACCGAGCGGAAGGTCATCGGGCTCACACGGTGAACTTCCATGAAGCGGGGGATGAGCGGGACACCGTGGGCCTGCTCGGCCCGCAGCGCGCGCATGATGGGGTTGAAGCGCTCGATATGCCCAACCATCAGCACAGCGCGGCTGCTTTCCGCGGCTTCCTTGATCTTCAGAGCCTCTTCTGCACTGCCGGCGAGGGGCTTTTCGATGAGGCACGAGACGCCCGCAGCCAGAAGTTGCTGCGCGGCCGAGAGGTGGCCGGTGGTGGGGACGGCGACGCTGACGCAATCAACACCGGCGGCGAGCATGGTATCGATGCTCGCGAAGGCGCGGCAGTTCCACTGCTCGGCAACGTCGCCGGCGCGGTCGGTGTTGGCATCAACCACGCCGACAAGCTCAGTATCAGGAAGTTGCGAATAGACACGCGCGTGGTGGCGACCCATGCGCCCGACACCGACGACGCCGCAGCGAAGAATGCCGCTGCCGCGAGCGCGATACGAGGCTCCGCCCCGCGCGGGCGCGTTCGTGTGCGTGCCGTTGACACCGAGCTTGGACATGACGGCCTCCGGAAGAAGCGCGAACTCGGCGGGGGGGCGTGAGCGGAATACCGATCGACGCGGTTGAAGACTTGAACCCTCCCGCCGGCCCCCTCCCTCTGGCAGGGGGAGATGAGGATCAGGTCAGGACTTTCTGGATCGCTTCGACGAGATCCGCCTTGGGCTTCCAGCCGACGAAGCGCCGCTCTTCTTTGCCGCCGCGGAAGATGAGAACGGTGGGAATGGCGTTGATGCCGAACTTGATCGCGGCATCTGTGTTGAACTCCGTGTTGACTTTACCGACCTTGAGCTTGCCGGTGAAATCGGTGGCGAGCTCGTCGATGGTGGGGGCGAGTGTGCGGCAGGGAGGACAATACTCGGCCCAGAAATCAACGAGGACGGGAACATCCGATTCCATGACTTCCTTCTGGAAGTTGGCATCGGTGAATTCTTTGACGTTGGCGTTGGCCATGGTGAAATCCCTTTCTGTTGCCCGGTGTGCAATGATCCGGAGAGTGATACCGGCTCGCGGAGACGGGCGTTCATTTTAGGCCGCGTCGGTGCGTTTCGATGGCGAATCGTGGGTCATGTCATGGGTCCGATAGGTGTGTCACGTGATATTGGATGACGGGAATCTGAAAAGGATACCAGATTTGTTTGCAGTTCGTTCGGATAATAGGTGCTGATGGTGCATCCGCAGGGTGATGGGTGTCGATACTGATAGAGGAGCGGTTGTCGCTCACAGACCTGAAACCGAGTCGCGCAGCATGATGATCTCGAAACAACCATTTACGATTCTGATCGATGGCGACTGCCCGCTCTGCAAGCGCGAGGGCGCGATGATGGCGCGGATGGATCGCGGTCGAGGCGGGCTGGTGGTTGCGGACATTGCTTCACCGGATGTTGACCTGACGCGCTATGGCGTGACGTATGACGAGGTGATGGGGACCATTCACGGTGTGATGCCTGATGGTCGGCTGGTGACGGGGATGGAGGTTTTCAGGCGTGCGTATGGGGCGGTCGGTTGGGGGTGGGTGCTGGCGCCGACTGGTTGGCCGGTACTCAGGTCGCTCTTTGATTTAGGGTACCGATGGTTCGCGCGCCATCGCCTGTGGCTGACAGGGCGACGGGGCGCGTGCGCGGGTGGTGCATGCCGGATTGACCGCGCTTAAGTCCGCAAGAATGCGGCGGCGTGGGCGCTGATGTTGTGAACCCTGAAGATGCGTGCGCCGCGAAGCCGGTGGTGCAGGCTGAGCTCGACGCTGGCGGAGTCGCGCTCGCGTGGGAGAAGGGCGATATCCAAGCCTGCGAGTTTGGCGACGAAGCTCTTGCGCGAGAGGCCGCTCATCACCGGACAGCCAAGCCCAGCGAGGTCGGATGTTGCTTCTATGAGTGCCTGATTCTGCGTGACGCTCTTGCCAAAGCCGAGACCGGGATCAATGACGATCGCTGCACGCGAGATTCCTGCCGCAACTGCGCCGTCGATCCTGGCGGCAAGGTATTCACGAACTGTGCCTACGACACCTGCATCTCCGTATGCGGGTTCGGCTGCGTGTTGATGTGAATAGACATCGCGCTCGGGAAGCATGGCGCGGTGCATGAGGATGAGGCCGCAGCCTCGCCGCGCGGCGAGCGCGAGCATGGCGGGATCATCGGTCGCGGCGGAAACATCGTTGATTGCGTCCGCACCGACATCGAGCGCGGCGGCGGCCACGGCGGATCGGGTGGTGTCGATGGTGATGGCGAAGTGGTCGCCGAGTTGATGCCGCAGGGCGGCGATGATGGGAAGGACGCGGCGGGCCTGCTCATCGTCGGGAATGCGCGGCGCGCCGGGTCGAGTGGATTCGCCGCCGACATCAAGGCCATCAGCACCCTGGGTGAGCATGGTCTCGGCGGCGGCAAGGGCGTGGGCAAGGGTTTGGTGGGTGCCGCCGTCCGAGAATGAGTCGGGGGTGATGTTGAGAATGCCGAGCAGGCGCGGGCGATCGAGCAACCAAGCCCGCGTGGGCGAGAGCTGCCAGACTTGCGATGGCGTGGGAGGTAGCGACCTCATGCCGTTGGTCTCGCTTTTGGGGATGGAGGAACGCCGAACCTGTCACCACCGAAAGCGATTCAGAACGCATGAAATTGGCGCGAGCAAGCGTGTCGGAGCGGCCGCGACTGGCGGGGGGAAATGTGGTCGAAAAATAAAAGAGGGGCCGCGGCACGTTGCCAGCGACCCCTCGGGGGGGGGGGTGCAGGTTAATAGGACTGGGTGGAGTATACCGTCAGAACCGCGGCTGTCCACTCTCACCTTTTCCACCGGCGGGGGCGGGCTCGGGCTGACCGCCCATTCCGCCATCCATCTGCTGCTGGAAGGCCATTCCGATCTCAATAACGGTCTTGATGACGGGGGCGGGGACGAAGATGGCGAAGTGGGCCGACCCGCTGTGGGTGCTGATGGCCCCGCCGATGGGCGGGAGGTTTTCGGGGATCTTGTCGGCGGGGACCTGCACACCGGCCATGGCGGCAAAGGGCAGAACGAGATCCATCACCCCCTTGGTACCGATATAGAACTCGCCCATGCGGTTGCCGGGCAGAACGGCCGAGACCTGGGCAATCATCTTATCGCTGGAGAGGTTTTCGCCGGTACCCTTGGCAAGTTTGAAAGCCTGGCCCATGAGTTCCGAGTTCTTGCTGTAGGTCATGTACACACCGCCGTCGGTCTTGGCGAGATAGCCGTTTGGACCACCCGAGGGGCCGAAGATCATGCCGAGACCCTGCGCGGCCATCTGGTTGGAGTCGTCGGGGGTGAGCTTCATGTCCCAGACATCGACATCGATGTCGTCAACCTTGGCACCGTTCTCGACATAGGTTGACTGGACGGTCATGCCCTGCTGAACCTTGCCGCCGAGGCGGGTCATTTCTTCTTTGGTGGCCTTGAGGAAGGCCGCGCCGTCGGCGGTCTTGTTGAACTGAAGCATGCCGGTCATCAGTCCGCCGAAAACGCCACCCTTGGGAAGACCCATGACGAACGAACTGCCTTCGGAGGCTTCGAGGGTCTTGAGCGACATCATGGGCTCTTCGCCGGGCTTGGTGGATTTGGCGGAGAAGTCGCGGAAGAACTGGCGCAGTCCCTTCGAGGTGGTATCGATGGCCCCGGCCATGATGTAGGCACCGGCGGGGAGCTTGGTGAGAAGATCAGAGGACTTACCGCCGCCCTCGAAGATCTTGCCCATGTATGAGCCTTCGGTGAAGGTGATGGCCAAATCGAGGTTGAAGCCCTTGCTGCCGGGCTTCATACCGCCGACGATGGCGCGGCCATCACGCATGGCTGAATCGAGGAACCAGATGACCGCTTCGTTGTTGAAGGGGTTGGCCTCATCGCCCATGGGAAGCTCGGCGGTGCCATCCTTGATGGCCTTCTCGATATCCTTCTTGAGTTCGGGCCACATGGGGCGGATGGCATCGACATTGACGATGGCGACCATGCCGGAAGTGTCGGCGACGGTTTCGCCACCCTTGCCGAGCTTGCCCTTGAGGGCTGATGCACCGCTCTTGGCCTCAAACTTAGCGAGGAGTTCCTTGTCGTCGCTCAACGCGGCATACCCGCCGCCAACATCCTTCAAGAACCCTTCGTTGCCGTCGGGCATGGCGATCTCGTCGATGCTGCCAGCGGCGCCGGGTTTGGTGCCGAAGTTGGTCAGGAGGTCTTCGTACTTGCTGATGGGGAGAAGAAGGACGACCTGGTCGGGTGAGCGGGCCACGTCTTCATCTTCATCAGCGGGATCGGCGCCCATGTCGTCTGCGGCTTTTTGGGCGGCATCCTTGACGGCATCGCCGACTTTCTTGGCGGCATCGCCGATCGGGTCTTTCTTGGGGGCAAAGACGACGAGCGCGATGGATTTGGAGGTATCGATCCCGCCGGTGACACCCAGCATGGAGAGAAGGTCGTTGACCTCGGGTATGGGGAAGGGGAACTCGACGGCGGTCATGAGGGCGGTGAGGTCCTTGTGGATGGCATCGGCGCTCGGGGCGGCGAAGACCACCAGGGCGTTGTCGGGGACACGATCAAGGACGGGGGGCATGGCCGCGACGGCCGAGGCGGCAAGACCGAGGAGGCTGCCGGCGGAGAGGAGCAATCCACGAAGACGGATCATTGTTCAGGTTCCTTTGCGTTACTTGGGAATTGATCGGGTTGGAGGGCGCGCTTGGACGCCGGTCTTTCTGGGAATGGGGTTCGCAGGGTTTTGTATAGCGTTGAGCAGCTTTGGATGCGAAACACAGCATATGCGTCGCTTGTAATCGGAACTGGACCGCTTGGCGATACTCTGACAGATCAGTATATGGCCAGGTGAAGTCCGGGTGGCAGTCGGCCGACACAACCGACTTCGTGCGGGTAGTGCCGCGAGGCTGGGGCTGTCGAGCGTTTGCTTGGTGAGGAGGTGCGAGACAAAATGCCGCGCATGTTCATCATCGGTCGTGCGGGTTGCTCTCAACGAACAACACAAAGCACTCACTCTCAACGAGCGTGAATGATTCCCATGGCACGAGATTTGTCACCGTCATGCAGGAAGGCGATCAATCCACTTTGTGCGTGACAGGCCCATTGCCTGAGCAGGCCGCATGATGAGCGTCCGCCACTTCGAGTGCGCCAGGTCATCAAGTTGCACCGCCTGCCCGACGATTGCGAATCCACACAGCACAAGCACCAACAATGAGTATTGATCCAACAACAATAAGAAGCCATTCGAGCTTGTGGCCATTGAAAGCCCGGGTGAGGTTTGTATCATCTCGTACTCGCGACAAGTCGGGTGAGTTGGTGGGCTTGGTTTGAAGATGTTGCCGCCGCGCTTCCGCTTGCGCAGCTCGACCGAACTCAATTGCTTCCTTTATTGTTTGCTCGTTGAGGGCACTCGATCCAGACGGTTTGAGGGTACCCGACACCAGCGACCAGACACCCGGCATCATCGTGCAAACAGGTATCCCTCCTTCCGCCGTGCCAATACGAGTCAGGTCAATCGAGTCCGCCATTTCTCCAACTCGGGTTCTACGCAATGGGCAGCCATCTTCATCGGTTTCATACACAAAGGTCCAGGTCTTCCGCATCTCGTCGGTAACAGGCTGGCCCTCTCGGATTGGCTCAAAGTCCGGCATGATGACAGATGCCAGGAACCCACCGTCAGGTTTTTTCGCGACACTCTCTACTCCGGCACGAACCAATAGCAACTTGTGGAATCCAATCGTAGGTAATGCAAATTGTTCTAAATAAGTACTTGTCGATAATGATTGCGCCCAACTACGGAGCTTATCACTTGCATACAACACAGTTGTTCGCCCGACAGACGTGCGGCCCCAGCCAATGCCAGCGTGAAGCTCGTACCACGCACCCGATCTGCTGTCATAACCAAAGACTTCGACATCAGGCAGGTCTGTTCTCTGAATAACACACTCCACAAAGCCATCAAATCGCGTTATGTTGAGCAAATGCGTATAGTCATCGGTCTGTTGAGAAGCCTTGACGCAGTACTGACCCATCAGGACCGCTTGCGCTGCAAAGCAGAAAACATACATCTTTAACAACCGCGCGTTCATGGAATGCCCCCCGGCTGAACATCGCATGGTCCACACTGTGAATAGAGAACATACCAATCTGAACCCTCTGTGGTTGCCACCAGTGTCTTGCAATAACACGTTTGCCCGCCAGTCTCGCCGCAACCCAAATCTTGATACCCAGCGAGCGCGCCTCCATTAGAAGCACCGGGCGCGCACCCCGTCCAGATATAGAATTTTTGCTGGACGGTGCTGAACGCGATACAAGTCAGTCCCTCTGCCGAGTTTTCCCATCCTTGCGAACACGCGGTCACGACGCCTTGGCAGAATGTACCATGACTACTCGTACACTTGTTCTTTTTTTCAACCAAGCACCCTTGTCCCCCGATCCCCGCGAAACTTCCCGCGACGAGAACCAACGCGCCCAAGGTGATCGCGACGCTTGCACATTGTTTTGCACTCGTCTGCATAATGAAACTTCTTTCTGATGTTTATCTTTGTTTATCCCTGCCTCGATACCCGCCCCATGTCGATGTTGCGGGAATCCCTACGCTGTTTTCTACATAATGTGCTGCGGTGGGGATCAACTGTTGCCATTTATACTCACCAGTGCTTCCATCACAAAAACCTACGGCCCCTGCGGGACACTCTGCGCCACAGCACCAGAGAATCTCTCCTCGACCATCATTGACAACTATTGAACGAACAAGACCAAGTGCTGAAGGCCACATGATCTGCGAAGTCGTAACTTTGTGCGTACGCCACTGCGACTCTGGTTCGGTTCGACCAGGCTGCATCCGATCCGCGTCGTACGCAACGCAGCTTGTCATTGTAATGTTGGGCATTCCCGGTGCGTACCGCGTGCTTGTACCCAGAACGTCGAGCGATGCCAGATAGCCGCCAGCCAAGAGCGGTTCATAAAATCTCATGGCTGCGGTAATGGCGTGGTCATACGCGGCCACCGGGAAGCATTCTTTAAAGTCGTCGGTGTAGATTTGGATGACCTGATTCACCTGTTGCACACCCGAGAGACGGCCAGTTGACCTCGCTCGCGCGAAGGATCCATTCACAACGGGCAGAGCAAGTCCGAACAGGATGACGACGATTCCGAGCACCATCAGCAGTTCGATCAACGAAAAGCCCGCTCGAAGCGGTTGACGTTGCGATGGCTGACGTCGGCCCATGAGCAGCACCTCGTTTACACGCTACGACCTCCCCCCCCTTAGTCAAGCAAGCATTTCGCACCATCGCAGCTTCAACATGAACTTTTCTACAGAGCGCCAGCTTCAACCCGTTGTGTGAGGGTGGATCGAAGCGTGGTAACCGTCGTTTGTTCGACGGTGAACGGCAACTCAAAGCTGACCTGCTGCGCGTGATTGAGTATGTGTATGAGTCTTTCGTTGTTCCTCTTTGACGCGCAATAGTGTTTATTTTGCATATGCCCCGGTGACAGGAAACGAAAGGACTTCAAGCATAGTTCGATTGAAGCACCGATCGCTGCGGATTCTCAATCGCAATCCACCGCCAATCCTCGCACGCAAAACGCAAGCAGGCCCACCGAAACTTCGGTGGGCCTGCTGATGGAGGCTGGTGATGCTGAGATCTGGTTCGTGGGGTTGAATCGGTCAGACGCCTGTGGCTCGGCCCTTGCCTTGCGGGCGGGTCTTGATCTCGAAGGGCGGGTCTTCGGGGTCATCGGTGGTCTCATCATCGGTGTCAGCGTCATCGAGCCCGTCGATCTCTTCGGTGGCTTTGCGGGATGACTCGCCGGTGGCCGTGCGGGCGAGGCCCCCGTCGCCGCCCTTGCCGTTGATGCGGGCCTGCGCGGCTTCGAGTGTTTCGCCGGAGGTAGGGTGCGAGTTCATCTCGCCATCAGGGCCGCCGGCGAGGCCATCGTCTTTGGCGTTGGCATCGGCCGCGGCCTGGGCTTTCATGGCCTGCCACTCTTCGAGGCTCATGGTGACTTCGCGAGCGACGGTGCCCTTGTAGCTGCCGAGGATACCGGCCTGGCCCATAAGCTCGATGAGTCGGGCGGCGCGGGTGTAGCCGATAGCGAGGCGGCGCTGCAACATGCTGACGCTGCCGCGTTTGGTTTCGAGCACAACTTCGACGGCGGAATCAAAGAGCGGATCTTCCTGGGCGTTCTCCCAACCGTTGCGGTCCACATCGCCACCGACGAGGCCACCACCACCCTCGCCCTCGAAGCCATCGACGGAGGATGAGCCGCGGATCTGCAGGAGCTGACGCTCGAAGGTGGGCTGTGCGACTTCGCGCATGAACTTGACAACGCGTCGGATTTCCTTGTCATCGACAAGCGTGCCCTGAGCGCGGGTAAGCTTGCTGCTGCGGGGCGAGAGGTAGAGGCTGTCGCCCTGACCGAGGAGAAGCTCGCCACCCTTCTGATCGAGAACGATGCGGGAATCCATGCCGCTGGCGACCTTGAAGCACATGCGGGCGGGCATGTTGGATTTGATGAGGCCGGTGACGACGTTGGCCTGGGGGCGCTGGGTGGCGAGGATGAGGTGGATGCCGACAGCTCGGGCCTTCTGCGCGATGCGGACGATCGAGTGCTCGACCTCCTTGTTGGTCATCATGAGGTCGGCCAGCTCGTCGATGACGAAGACCATGTAGGGGAGCTTGCGCGGGATCTTGGCTTCTTCTTCGGGTGTGGTCGCGGCGAAGCGTTCTTTGAGTTCATCCCACTCAAGCTCGTTGTAACTTGAGATGTCGCGGCAGCCGGCCTCGGCGAGGAGTTCGTAGCGTTCGTCCATCTTGGTGACGGCCCACTCGAGAATGGCCGCGGCCTTGCCCATTTCGGTGACGACGGGGCACATGAGGTGGGGGATATCTTTGAACTGGCTGAGCTCGACCATTTTGGGATCGACGAGGACGAGCTTGAGCTCGTTGGGCTTCTTGGTGTAGAGGAAGCTCATGATGATGGTGTTCATGCAGACCGACTTGCCCGAGCCGGTGGTGCCGGCGATGAGCATGTGGGGCATGGCGGCGAGATCGGCGATGAGCGGCTCGCCGCTGGCATCTTTGCCGAGGAACATGGGGAGCTTCATGCCCGCCGAGGCCTCGCTCTTGCTCATGAGTTCCTTGAGACGGACTTTTTCCTTGTGCAGATTGGGGACTTCGACCCCGACGGTGTCTCGCCCGGCCATGTTGGGAACGATGCGGATGTTGATGGCCTTGAGCGAACGGGCCAGATCGCTCGCGAGCGCGCTGAGCGCGGCGACCTTGGTGCCCGCAGCGAGCTTCAGCTCGTACATCGTGATGACCGGCCCGCTCTCCACACCGACGACCTCGCCATCGATCCGGTATTCCTTGAGCGCACGCTCGAGGTTCTCCGCCTGCTCGCGGACATAGGTCTCCATGGTTTGTGTGTAGTTGGTCTCGGGCTCTTCCAGCTGATCAAGACCCGGGAAGCGGTAGCCTTCGATATCGACCACACCCTGAAGATCACGCAGATCGTCGTCGGTGGCGGAGCGACGCTCCTGGTTGGCGAACCGGACGGGGAGCTTGGCCATCTTGGCCCGGAGCGCGACGGGGTCGAAGATCCGCGGACCCGCGGGGGTTTCGTCGGCTTCCTCATCATCATCGACTTCGGCGGCGCGGCGCGCGGGCTTGGGCTCGACGGTGGAGTCGGCCTCGTCATCGTCGTCGGCCATGGCCGCGCCGGGCTGAAGACCGCTGCCGCCATCCGGGTCGAAGGATTCGACCGCGCCGATACCGCCCGCGTCCGGGCTGATCGACCCGCGGGCCGCCTTCTTGCGCTTGCCTGCGGTTGCGATGGCGACGGGCAGGTCGTCGGCAATGGGCGCATCCTCAAGATCATGCTCGCGTCGTTCGGCGGTTCGGGCCGCCTTCGCCACGCGCGAGCGCTGATGACGATGCTGCGCGGCACGGGCAGCGGCAACGGCCCAGCGGCCGCCGGTTGCCCCGGCGGTGGCGATGGCGCGGCCCGTCCACGCGGCGACGATGATCGCCCAGACATCAAGCGCGATAACCGCGCCGATGCAGAAGGTCAGGATCAGCACAAGGAAGGTGCCGAGGGGACCGAAGCTGATGCCGAGGCGATGCGTGCCCACCGACCCGAGCAGCCCGCCGGGCAGAAGGGGCACAGGGCCGGAGTTCGGGAAGACCACGGCCTGAAAGCCGGCGAGCGCGGCGGCGAGGACGAGCGCGCCAAGCAGACGGATGGACAGTTGCGGCACGCTGCGGCCGGTAGCGGTGATGGCCAGCAGCAGGCCGCCGAGGAGCGAGAGCACCCAGATGCCGTGTCCGAACATCTGGAAGAGGTAGAACGCAGAGACGGCACCGGCCTTGCCGCACCAGTTGATGACGGGCGCATTGGGCGGGAAGGTGCCAACACCGGGAGGATCGCCCGGATCAAAGCCAATCAGGCTGAGGGTGATGAACAGCCACGCGGCGAGTGCGGCGACCCATGCGATGCGGAGCCAGAGCAAGGAGCCCGACCAGTTGGCCGCATCACCTCCCCCACTTCCACGGCGCACGGATGCGGCGGGTCGCTTGGGCGAGCGATCGCCCCGCTGCGAGGCGGACGAAGAACGAACAGAGGACGCTTGGAGCGCGGTGGTGCCTTCGGTAATCACGAAGGTGATATCGGCCACGCCCGCTTTGCAGGCTCAGAACTTGCGCGAAAGGAATCGGCCAGCATTGGCCAATGGAGTGTCGCCGGGGTGGCCGTGATTGGCCAAGATGATTGGAGAAGTGGCCGCGAGATGTGGTCTGCCAGTGCTGGCGGGCCAATGGGGGGAGCCATCGGTGTTGGCACGGAAAATGCAAACGAGGCTACGTCGCGAGACCAGAGGTTTATGTTTTGATTTGTCCAACCAAGGAGTAGGCCATGAAGTACGCCCATCTGAACCGAGTTGCCGCATACGTATTGACAGCCGGCACCGCACTAACCCTGACCAACCCCGCAATGGCCTTGGGCAATGATGACCGCCCGCTGCCCCTTGCGCAGAACATCACCATCCGGCTGGATGATGCGCTGGAAACCGCGCGGCAATCGTCACCGGCCATGAAGGTGGTTGACTCGGAGATGGCGCGGCATGGTGGGCGGTGGGTGTACATGGTCCGAATGAACCGCAACTCGGCGGTCAAACTGCTGAAGATCGACTGCTCGACCGGCGAGGTGGTGGTCAATCGACGCGAGGTGGTGAGCCGTTCGAAGCTGTCGAGCATCAAGCAGACGGTGAGAATCATCAACGCTCTGGCGACGACCCGGCAGGAGGCGATTGATGCCGCGCTGAGCGCGCTGCCGGGAGGGCGGGTGTATGAGGTCGAGCTTGATGACCTGAACGACCAGCCGGTGTGGAAGGTGAAGATGCTCGATGCGAGCCGCCGCGTGATTGTGTATGTGAGCGCATCGTCGGGAAGCATCATCACGCGGCCGAACGATGGTGTGGCGGATCTGACCTTCGATGATGTGGCCGCGGCGGCGGATGTGCTGTATCCGGGCTTTGAGACGGTCAAGGTCGAACTGGACGATGACCGCGATTTCGATGACAGCCCCTCGACGTATGAGGTCGAGATGGCTTCGACCGATGGAACACAGCGGCGCGACCTCAAGTTCAGCGCCAGCTCGGGTGCGCTGGTGCGTTCGCGGCTGAAGACGGTGAGCGGCTCGAACGCGGCACGGAACGCGCAGATCGTGGGCGCGACACCGGCGATCACGTTTACCGGAGCGGGCAAGGCGGCGGGGGACAGTCGGCCCGGCGGCTTTGTTCACGAGGTTCAACTGAAGTTTGAGAACAACGTGCTGGTCTACGAAGTTGAGGTGTACAACGCCGATGGAAGCTCCACCGAGGTGTATGTGGATGCGAACACCGGCGCGGTGGTGCGGACGGGTGAGACCGACCCTGATGGCGGCGGCACACCGGACAACCCGGGAGATACGGGCATCTCGGTGACCTCGGACCAGGCCGTCGCGATCGCGCTGGCGGCCTTCCCCGGACTGAGCGTGCGGGAACTCTCACAGGATGTTGAAGATGCGGGCCCGGTGTGGGAAGTGAAGCTGATCTCACCCTCGGGCGCACGAACGGATGTTCAGGTGCTGATCGCCACAGGCGAGATCGTGCGAGCCCGGCAGCGATAAGTGGCACTGGCGGCTTGCTGCCAGTGCTCATCGACCGTAGTTGTGAACACCAAAGCCACTGGCAGCAAGCTGCCGGTGGCACGATTCGAGCAATCATCAGATCTTCAAGCGTCGAACTTGCGGATGCCCATTCGGTGGTAGCGCATCCGGGTGCACGTATGGATGAAAGCTCGACCACGGCCATTGCTCGGGTGTGGTGCATCGCCCACGCCTCACCGGGTTGCGATGGATGTACCGAAGCGCGTTCACGAGCGCATCCTCCGTGGTCAGGTTGCGGTTATACCACGGCCCCTCTTGCCAGAAGCGAAACGCCGTCTTGCCCGGTCGCTCCCGAATGATGAGCTCGTCAACAAGCGGGGCACGGGCCTCTTCGAGCAGTTCACGTACTCGAAACGAAGATGGCTTCTTGATCGCATAAAGCAAACCAGAGGTGCGGTATTCCGCCACGCGGCACTTGACCATCAGGTGAACATGCTCGGGCATGAACACGAACGCGAGCAGGTCAAACTCGTGACGTTCCACCGCGCGCCCAAGGGCATCGGCAAGCACTCCATAGGTCTAAGTCAATTGCAGCAACGGTCGGCGATGGAAGCATGAAAAGGTCAGCTCATGCACCTCGAACGGCCGGTCCTCATGCCGAATCCGCTTGCGATAGCCCTCAGGCGTAAGCATGCCCAGAGTTTACAATCAAGTCGTGAGTGACACCGGCAGCTCGCTGCCGGTGTCTTTGTGCTTAACGCTCAAACAGAAGGAGCACTGGCAGCAAGCTGCCAGTGCCACTTTGGTTTCACTCAACGTCGTGCGAGGAGGTCGCGGATCTCGGTGAGCAGCTTCTGCTCGGGGGTCGGGCCAGCGGGGGCGGGGGCGGGGGCGGGTTTCTGCTCCTCGAAACGCTTGCGGGCAGCGTTGAAGAGCTTGACCACCATGAAAATGCAGAAGGCAAGGATGATGAAGTTGATCGTCGCGGTTATGAAGTTGCCGTAGGCAAAGACCGGGCCAAGCTTGCGAGCTTCGGCAAGATTTTGCTGGCCACCAAGTGCATTGAGCGCGAGTTTGCCCTTGCTGGTGAGCATCAGGTACTTGTTGCTGAAATCAACATCGCCGGGAATGCTCACAAACGGCATGATGACATCGTCGATCATCGAAGTGACGATCTTTCCGAACGCCACGCCGATGATTACGCCGACGGCGAGGTCGAGCACGTTGCCCTTGAGCGCGAACTCCTTGAACTCTTTCACGAGGCCCATGACGAAACTCCTTGTTGCTGCATTGACATATGTTACCCGCTCGGTGACCTGAAGTGATGGACAACAAACTACTCGAATGGGCGCGGCCGCGTGGCGGACTGCGCAAGACGCTCTTGGCGAGCGACATCTGAAAAAGAAAACCGGGCTCCTCGTGGAGCCCGGTGTTGAAAGCTTGAGGGTGAACCCTCGGTCGGATTACCGCTCGATGAAGTTGGTCAACTCGTCGTCCCGCACGGGGGTCTTGAGCTGATCACAGGTCGTCTCGCTGATGATGAGCTTCTCGCCTGCGACTGACGACTTGAGCGTGACGGTAAAGTTGCGACGCTCGCCCGACTTCAGGATGCCGAGGATGCCGGTGAAGGTGAGCTTGTTGCCGGCAATGTTGGGGGCCTTGGGGGCCGTGCTGGAGACGAAGGTGACGCCGTCGGGGAGGGTGAGGACCACCGTGGTGTTGGTCAGATCGACCTGACCCTGGTTCTCAACCTCGTAGCGGTAGATCTGATTGTCGCCGATGAGGACGACGCCCTCATCATCGGTGAGAAGGGTGCCGAGGTCGGGCGACCCGGTGACGCTGAAGTTGCAGTTGGCGCTGACGGCGTCGGCGCAGGTGGCGCGGGCCATGACGACGTTGTTGATGTTGCCGGCCGAGACGTTCATCGTCACGCCGAGTTCCCTGCTGGCACCGGCGGCGAGTGTGCCGACGTTCCAGACGATCTTGCCGGCCTGAAGCGTGCCGCCGTCGGTCGCGCTGACGAAGGTTGCGCCCGCGGGAACCGCGTCTTCAACGACGGTCGCGTTGGCGGGGGCATCGCCCGTGTTCTTGACGGTGATCTTGAAGGTCGCGGGGCGACCGAGGCGTGAGTTGGCGGGGCACTGCTTGGTGATCTGCAGGGCCGGCTGCTTGATGGTGATCGAAACATCGTTCGACTTGGCGCTCAGATTGTTGTCGGCCGTCGCGTTGGCGTTGTTGACGAACGAACCGGTCTTGCCCGCCTTGGCGGAGAAGGTGCGGCTGATGGTCTGGCCCGCGGCGAGGCTGCCGAGGTCCCAGTTGAGAGCGTTCTTGTTGTCGCTGGTAACGTTGGCGGGCAGCGTGTCGGCGAGCTTGACGTTGCTGGCCACACCTGTGCCGGTGTTGGTCACATCGATCTTGTAGGTGAAGGTATCGCAGGGTGTGCCGTCGGCGGGCGTGACGCTCTTGACAACCTTGAGCGCGGGCTGAACGACGGTGGTCGAGCAGCAGAGGCTGTTGTTCCAGGTCGCGCCCATGCAGCCGCGAACCGAACCGGTGCCAGCGGCCGAGGCCGTGACCTTGATGACCTTGCAGGCCTTGGGGGCCAGATCACCAATCGCGAAACCGTTGCCGGTCGCGGCGGGATCAGCGGAGACGACGCGAGCGCCATCGAGGCTGTAGGTGACCATGACGTTCTGCAGCGCCATGCTGGTGAGGTTGCAGACCTCGATATCGTAGGTGAAGTTGTTGCCAGCGGTCACTTCACGCGGCATGCCGCAGCGGAGCGAGAGGGCGCTGGAAGCGCGATCGCCGGTGGGGAGGTACATCACATCACCAGCCATTGAAGGGGCGGGTTGTGCGGCGGGAACGGGCTTGTTGGCGATGGGGGCCGGAGTAGCCCTGGGTGCGGGTGCGGGCGCCGGAGCCTTCTTGGCCATCGGCTGACCGTCCCACTCGGGGGCAACCCAGCCGCTGCTCGGCCAGCGCTTCTCGCCGCCACCGTTCTCACAACCTGTAACCACCACGCCAGCGAGCAGCAGCGTCGAAACGCAGGCTCGCATCATCAGATTCCAAACCTTCATAAGCATTCTCCTAAGTGACTTCTTTGCTGAAATTTTTGTTCAGACTGACGACCGCAAAAGCCGTCATCCCATAACCCGCCACGACGCGGCTTCCATACTTGTGTAAAATCCGGGCATCCGAGCCGCGGAAAGACTCTATGGGCCTCGACCCATACTCCGGAGACTACCGGAAACTGGATAATCCGTCAGCTTAATGTTTACCGACGAGGCCAGTCGCGTAGTTTAGGGCGGGCAATGTAGGAGCGTTGTTAGCAACCGTCAACAATCTCTTCGGAAAGGGCGTTAATATGAGGGAGTTCTCACCTGCATTGATAAGATGCGCAAATTTGGCTGTGCCTGACGTGGCACATGTTTGGAGTTTGATTGGATAATTCCCGTTCCTCGTGTGCGGCGCGGCTCGCACTTGACGCGGCTGCGGAACGAAATGATGATATATTAATCCTGAATCATTTGCGATGGTCGAATCGTGTTCGCGTCGCGGCTCACTGGAAAATTCCTACCCACTTGCTCCAGCTATTCGGGGGCGCTCCGGATTGTGACGGTTCATGAACATGGTTGATGAATGTAGACGAGTGGCGCGAAGCTGCTCTTCACCGCACGATGGACCATGGTCGTTCTGGGATGAAACCATTGCGCTTGAAGGGATGCGTGTTGAAGACCGACGATTCGCTGGGTTGGATTGCGGATGAAGCTCGGCGGCTTCGTGGTCTCGGGGCGATGCGAGGTAAAGCTTGGTCGCTTGCGCAGGTGTGCGAGCACATGGCCCTCGCGATCAACAGCACGGTGGATTCTCCTGCACGCGAGACAGCATCGCAAGGCGTGAGGGACAAAGTTGCATCGGTTGACCCGCCAGTATGGTGGACAGACCTTGCCCGGTTGGAGCGCCTGAAGCGGCGGGCCGTGAGGTGCGGCCTGCTCTGGTCCGGGAGGTTTCCCGAAGGTGTGCCTTCACCAGCATTTGTGCGGCCAACCGACGCGGTAGAACTCGATGTGGCGATCACCATGCTGAAGTTGGCGACCGAGGCGTTTGATCGCAAGCTGAAACAGGCCGATGCGCGCTGGGTCTATCACCCCCTGCTCGGGCCGATGCGCGGATCGCGTTGGAAGCGGTTCCATGATCTGCACGCGCGGCACCATTTCAAGTTTATGACGGTCGGTTGACGTGCTCTTCACGGGGTTCTGAGGACCGTGACTGATCTCATGGCCCTCACTTCATCAACCCTTGAAGTAGGCCGCGAGGTCGTCGAAGAGGCCCTGCACGGAGATCGCACCCGCCCGATTGAAGTCGGCCGCGGCACGTTGGCGTTCCGTGCCCACATTCGGGACACGGCGATAGCAAACTGAGCAACCGCGGCGAATGAGCCAACGCATCCATCGCGCTCCGCCAAGAGCACGGGCGGAGTTGGCCAAAATACGCGTGCCGACGAAGGGTTAAGAGGACAATCGCAGACGCAGCGAGCGCGGCGCTCGTGAGGCCCAAGGGCTCGTGTTTGCCGCGTGGGCCAAGCACACGTGCGCCGCATCCGGTGAACTGATGTAGTGCCGTGGGTCAGCGACCTCAGTGGCAGCCCGAGAAGTACGCACCGAGGAAGTCGAAGATGTCTTGGACAGAGATCAAGTTGTTGCGGTTGAAGTCTGCTCGGCTGTCTTGACTGAAGTACGCTTCGAGGAAATCGAAGAGGTCCTGAATGGTCACACCGTCAACCCCGTTGAAGTTGACAGCGCAGCAGGCGATGGCGGTGGTCGTGGCATCGCAGACACTGGCCAACCCTCGGAAAAATCCGCCCTGGGCCTCGCAGTCTGGCTGGAGCAGGGTTGCGCACACCGTACCGGTACCGCCGTAGAAGGGGCCGAGGCAGCAGGAGCCGGAGCAGATCATGGGCAGGCAGGGTTCGTTGTCGCCGAAGTACGCAGAGTTGGCACCCTCGCAGCTGGCGGGTCCGACCATCGTGCATATACCGGTAAGGATGTTGCAGCACGCGCCGGTGATTGGCGGCGGACAGGGGTGCGGCTGGCACGCGACGTTCGCGAAGAAGATCGAGTTGCACAGAAGTGGGAAGGGCACGACGATGCACGCGCCGGTATAGGCATCACAGCAGGCCGTGCTACCACACAGGTCCGGTGTGCAACTCGTGCCGGGGGGGCTGTCGCTGAAACACTGAATGGCCTCGATAAGCCTGCAGATATCCCGGCAGCAGCAAGGGGCGAGAACTGACCCGACGCAGCCGATGGCCTCGCACGTTTGACCGATGCTCAGGATTCCAATGCAGGCGTCCTGCGAGGTGATCGCGCATTGCTGCGGCTCGCTTACACAACAAGCGCCGAAGAGCACTTGTTCAGGGCACGACCCGGACACACAGGTCTGGTTCGGGAACCACTGCCCGCCCAGGCCGAAGCACTCGCATTCGTCGGTCACGCTGCACGACGGGCCGGAGGTGCAGCATGCCCCGAGGACCGGAAGGCATGCCTGCGGCACGCACGAGGTGAAGTCGGTTGTGAAGTTGGGGTACTCACAGGTCGCAGCACCGGTGACCGTGCACGTGAGGTCCGGCCGGCAACATGCGACGGAGCAGCGGGCGGTCTCGCACGTTGACCCCGGCCCTGCCCAGAACGACGTGTTGCCATCCGCATTGCAGACAATCATCGAGGCCAAGGTGCATGAACCATCCGAGGCGCAGCAGGCCCCAACACACACCACCGCTTGGCAGCTTGGGTCACTCAGCGGGTAGCCGGACAGCGCCTCACATTGCATCTGCATCCGGATCACGCATGTGCCATCGGGCAGACAGCAAGCCAAATCGACTGGCTGGGCGTTGGCACGCCCGACCGCGACGCTCAGCATCATGATGCCCAAAAGGGCGGAGGGAGTCACGGAACGGGTAAGGACGGTGAGCATGTGGACCTCCAATTCTGCTGGACAGAGGGAATGAGTCTCCATCAGTCTGATTGCCGATATTGGATAATAGTATCCGTTGATTGACAGGTCAACGGCCTTCCCCGTTTGGTCTGCACTACTGACCGGAGGGTGGTGGGTTGGAGATGTGGGGCCGGGGAGTGTCGATCCCCCGCGCATTTCCGGAACTTGCGGCCAGTTTCCGCAAGTCACGGTGTTTCAAGAAAAATGGAGCCGGGGGGAGTCGAACCCCCGTGCCGGAACGGTCTGCTCGGCGCCTCTACGCGTGTGTCTTGTCTGTTGATCTCGACGCATCGGGCGGCAACAAGCAACCTTCCGATGAATCATGCACCCGGATGATCCTCACTCACGCGCCCGCGTGCGGCACTTGTGAGCCAGCCTGATGTTTTTACGATCACACCTCCATCAGGCGTCAAGGGTAATCGTGCGACCTAAATTAGGCCGCGAGAGCGTAGTTGTTATTGGCAACTATTGTTTTGCATGCTTTTTACGTGGCCAGCATGCTCCACGACGCGCTAGCGCCGGGCGTCACACGCCCGGTCGAAAGCCGGTTCGGCCCCAGAGTGTCAAAGAGCGAGGAAGTATAGGTCGGACGGGATCGCGACGCACATAATTATGCAGGGGACGGATACGGGGAGTGCAGGGGGCACTGGGATAAACCACGGGGACGGAGCACGGGCAGCTGGCTGCCCGTGCCACGCTTGCTTTCAGCAGCCGGAGAAGTAGGCGGTGAGGAAGTCGAAAATGTCTTGAACGCTGATGGTGGCGTCGCCATTGGCATCGGCGAGGGGGCTGTTGGCGAAATAGGCGCTGAGGAAGTCGAAAATGTCCTGGACGGTGGCCGCGCCTGACTGGTTGATATCGGCGAGGCAGAAGCGTGGGAGAATGGCGATGTAGCCCTCGGTATCACCAGCGGGGTTGGTGGCCGAACCGACGATGACGGTTCCATCGTCGGAGATGCCGTCGGCGGAATCGAGCAACCAGCCAGTGGGGAGGGCCGGGCCGAGAAGGTCGGAGAGCTTGCGCATGCCGTTGCGAATATCCCATACGAAAGCGTCGGTGGCATCGACGAAGAAGCCGGGGAAGATCTCGATCTGGCGGCCGGAGTCGCCGCGACCGACGAGGATGAGTCCGTTGGCGGAGCAGGCGGCGGCCTCGCTGGCGACGGTGCCGCCGGGAAGATCGCCGAGCGCGCGAAGGGTGTACGAGGGACCGAGCCAACGCGCGGCTTCGAGGCCGTTGGCGGTTGTGCAGTAGCCGACGATGACCTGTCCGTTCTCACTTGCGTCGAAGGCGGCGCTGTCGAACGCTCCGCCCGCGGCATCGCCGAGTGCGATCAGGCCGCCGGCCTGTGGCGAACGGAAGGCCTCGCGCCCGTTGGCCGACTGGCTCTCGCCCACGATGACCGCGCCGTTTCCTGATACGCCGTGGGCGATGCTCATGGTGCTGCCGCCGGGAAGATCGCCCAGACCGATCGCCCCGGGCTGGCCGTTGATCCACACGCACGCCTCGGCGGTGAGGGTGGTGGAGTTGGTGCCCTGACCGACGATGACGTTGCCGGAACTGGAGATGGCGCGAGCCCAACTGATGTCGTTGGTGGCGGCAAGAGGCGGAACCTGGTTGGCGATGTTGCCAAGATCGACCAGCGTGTCGGCGTTGGTTGATGACCAGACGAAGGCGTGGATGCGCACACCGTTGTAGGTGCTGCTGCCCACGGCCATGGTGCCGTTGCCATTGACACCGAACGCGGTGCTCTTGAAACTGCCACCGGGCAGATCGTTGTTGGTGGGGGTCGTGGTCAGTGTCTGGATAGGGCCGGCAGGAATAGAGAAGCGGAAGGCGTCATCCTGAAAGCCGGAAGCTGTCGATGCGCTGGCACCGACGGCGACGGCGCCATTACCCGAGACGGCAAGGGCGAAGCTCAGCGGATCGCCACCGGAAAGATCGCCGATGGGGATGAACGTTGGCTGGGCGAGCGCGGTCGATGCAAGCGCGAGGAGCATGGCGGGAATCGCGAGCCGACGATCAACACACATCGTGTACATACGAACCTTACTCCTTTGGAGTTATGAGGACTTTCACCCACCCAGTTTCCGCCCCGCGCCCCCGCCCGCTTCCATGCGCATTTGCCGGTCATGATCTTCACAACACGATTGAAGTGATCAACGAGCTGACCGTGGGGTGCATACGAGCGTATCCCGTACCCGAAAACGGGCAAGGTGAACATAGTGAAATAGGGATCAATGTCGGGAATTTTCTCGCGGGTTCGATTGACCGGTGTCTTTCAAAGATATGTACGCGGTTGCACCATCGCACGTTGTCAGGTACACCCTGAGAAATAGGCGACCAAGAAGTCGAATATGTCCTGAACCGTGATGCCACCAGAGAGGTTGAAATCGGCGGTTGGGTGGTTGGCGAAATAGGCGGAGAGGAAGTCGAAGATATCCTGCACGGAGATGCCGCCGGACTGGTTGAAGTTGCCGCGACAGCACGTGGTGGGGTTGCCGCTTGTGCCACACGCGAGCCCGACGCCTAGAGATTGTCCGCCCGCTGAGGCGCAGTCGGTGGTGCTCAGGGTGAGACACGACGACTGAACGCAGCAGGCGACGATGGTGGTTGGGGAACATCGCACGGTCAATGTGCCCGTGCCGGTGGCGGCGTTGAACCCGCCGAGACGGATGAGGTAGGGTTGTCCGGCGGTGGCATTAAAGACCACGGATGATCGGGTGCTTCCGGTGCCGCAGATGTCGGAATCATCGTTGCAGGCGAGCACGTTGCCCGCGCTGGCCGGACAGGACGAGCCGTAGATCGCGAGTTCGGTATCGAACGATGCGAGGCACGAGTCGATGATGACCGTACCGCTGCACGAGGGGGTGTATCGAAACCAGGTGTCGGCGGCGATGGCGGGGTTGAGATCGAAGTTGCAAGATGCAGGTTCGGCGGGACCGTCGGTCGTTGCACCGAGGGTTGAAAAGACTGTTGCGCCCTCGGTGATGGAGGTCGCGTTGGCGCAGACATTGTTGGGAGGACCGGTGCTGGCCGCGCCGAGCGTGAGGGTGTAGGCGTTGCGGACATCGCTGTAGAGATAGACGCGCAAGTAGATGGTTTGGGTCACGCCTGTCGGGTTGAAGTACGCGAGCGATTCGGTGTTGGTTGTGCGGGTTGATGAGGCGACCGGGCTGGCGGCACACGATGTGAAGAGTTCAGCGTCGATATCACCGTTGAGGTGGGTGAACGCGAGGGTGACGCTGAGGGTTTGGCCCGGCGCAAGCGGGAAGCTGTACCAGTCATCGCTTGCGGCTTTGACAATCAGGTTGTTGAAGGTGCCCGATGAGATGGCGCGGGCGGAGGTGCAGGAGTTGTTGGGTTCGTAACCATCATCAGAACCCGCGGCAAGAAATGATGAGATCGCGTTGTGGGTGACATCGAAGCGCCCGAAGTCGTCGTTGAGGGTGTTTGCGGCGGTACCTGTGCACGCAGAGAACCCGCAATACAACTGCCCGTACAGCTTCTGATGGCGCGAACTGGCGGGATCGTTCCAGAAGAGACCCGAGCCTGAAGAGCCGGGCTCGGTGACACCGATGGTCCAATCCATTTGTGTGAAGTTGCTGCCAGAGCAAACCTGACCCGCAACCTTGTTGCCAAAGGCGATGCGCTTCCATGAGCCGCTGGGGTGTTGCACGCAGGCCGAAGGCGTTCCGGTTGGGGCGGCGGTTGAGACCCAGCCGACCCAAGCGAGCCCGGCTGGGAGTGCGCCCTCGACCATCAAGAGCACAAAGTCTGAGCTTGATGAGGCCGTGCCGGTCGCGACCATGGTGCATGGTCCGCTGCGGACGAGAGTAGCGATGGCTGGTGGAGCGGCGTTGCACGCGCTGGTCTGGTATCGCCAGACGATCTCGGTGGCGGCGGCCTGTGCGGCACTGTTCACGCAGTGGTTGGCGGTGAGGAAGTAGGGCGTCTGATCGGCGTTTGAGGTGGCAAGAAGCTGGCCGGTGCAGAAGAGTGCGCCGGTGCTGCCGATGGTGCTGAGACCGCCGACGGCGAGAGCGACATTGGCCCACGTTTCCTGACAGGCGACATCGGTGTGGCAGTTACCGATGCGCGACATCAGGCCCGACTCGACGGCGATGATGGTTGGATCGCGGTAGAGATGCTGGATGGCATCGATGACAAATGGAAGTGGTGCGCCGAGCGCGGGCGCACCATCTGGCTCGAAGTACTCGATGCGCACCACATCGCCACCAAAGCAGGAGGGTGCCCAGAACTCGGCGCGGCCGAGCGGACCGGTTCCATCAAAGGGTCCGAAGACCATGTCGGGAATGCTGCGGGCATGGATCGAGAGTTCTGCACCCTTGGGCATGTTGACGGACATGAAGTGGAGGCGAATGCCCGCCGCGCTGGGTGAGGCGACATCGGCGCGCCAGACCCGGCCACCCACGACCACATCCCACCGACCCATGGAGGGCGCGAGCCACAGATCGCGCCGCACACCAAACCTGAGGCGACGATCGTTGCTGGCACGCCATGCCGCATCTTCAATCGCGATGCGCGTCATATCGACAGCGGGCGCGACGATGAGGGGAACCGGGTCATCGGCATCAAGCCCGAAACGCCGCGATGGCAAAGGGTACGCGGGCTTGGCTGGTGGCTCAGGGCGCGAGTCGGTTAATCCCTCGGCCTCGGTGGGCGGATTGGCCCACGCGGTGCCCGGGGGTCGTGCGGCCAGAAGGATGAGCAAACAGACCATCACGCTGCGACGGGCGCACGCGACCCGACAACTGTGCGGACGGTCCATCGTTCCTCACCCCTTGAGCAATCAAACATCAACACCCGCCGAAGAATGCTCCGAGATAATCGAAGATATCTTGCGTGCCGATCGAGCCCGAGGCGTTGATATCGGCGGCACTTTCGCCCATGAAGTATCCATCCAGGAAGTCGAAGACATCCTGAAGCGAAACACCGCCGGAGAGGTTGTAATCGCCCGCGCAGAAGATGGTGAAGGTTCCGTTGCCGGTTGCGCCATTGCTTCCCCCGACACGAACAAGCACGCTCGCGCCCGCTTGCCCGACGACCGAAAGGCTGGTTTGCAGATTCACGCTCCCCACCGGCCCACACGCGGTGGTGTCATCCGCACATGCCAACACGGTGCCAGCACCGACCGGACAGTTTGGATAGACCGCAAGGCGTGTATCAAACGTACTTCCGCAGGTTTGGACTGTCCAACGCCCGCTGGAGAGCGGCGTGTATCGAAACCACAGGTCGCTGCTGATCTGGCTTGACCCACCGCTCAGACACGCGGGCTCGGCGGGCCCATCGGTTGTCGCGGCGATGTTGCAGAAGGAGACAGGCACACCCGGAAAGGCCGGCGTCGCGCCGTTGCAGTTGTCGTTTGCCGAGTCAAAGGCGACGCGGAGCGTGAACGCACCCGCCGCGGATGTTGAGAACCTTGAAACACGAATGCGGACGCCCTCACCCTGCGCAAGGGCGCGGGTGAGCGAGGCATCGCGCTGATTGCCCGAGTCAAAGCCGGCGCACGCGCCGGTGTCGTTGCAGGCGAGCTCTATGCCGCCAAGGCCCGGGCAGGCCGACCAGAGTGAGATCACGGTGTCGATACCGGAATCAACCGATGGAGTATCGTTTGTGCCGCAGGTTGAGACGGTGAGGTTGCCGGCACACGATGCGGTAAAGGTGTACCAGACATCGCCGTTGGTGGATGAGCCGCCGCAAGTGGCGGTTGCATCGTTTGAAGCGGCGACCAACGTGCCGGTGGCGGTGCTGCCAGAAGCGACGGCGATGGCGCTTGAGCAGACGTCGTTGGTCGGCGCGGTTACCGTCCCTCGGAAGCCTGTCTCGGGCCCGCTGACGGGCCGAAGACCGGTGCCGGTGTTGGCCTCGAGCCAGTAGAAGTATGTGGTGGATGTGTTCGTGCTGAAATCATCGAACTGGATCGCGGGCGCGGAGGGGGAAGCGAAGAGCGTTGCGCTGGCCCGCACGCTGGTCACGCCGCGATAGACCGCGTAAGTGCTTGCACCGGTCACGGCGTTCCAGTTGAGACGGACCCTGTCGGTGAACGCCCCATCGCTGGCGGAGAAGACCGGGGCGGAGTTTGCGGTGATCGTGAGGGTGTAGAGCTGTGTCTCGATCGGTGAGTTGTTCTCGCGCACGCGCACATACAAGTTGCCGGGCGGTGAGAGCAGGATGTTGTTGAGAGCCTCGGATCCACCGAACGACGTGAGGTTGGCCGTTGCGATGGTTGTGCCCGAAGCGTTGATCAGGTCAAGCACGAGATCAGCCTGGTTGAGCGAGTTGAAGTTGGGCGAGGTGTTGCTGCACTGTGAATCCTGCACATAGTCGGCGTAGTTGCTGCCGACCGGGACGAGCGAGAGCGACCCGATCATGGGCGAACTGATATTGATCAGGTACCAATCCTGATCGGCATCAAGACTGATGGAGGTGAGCGAGCCGTTGAGGATGACCGCAAGCCCGGTTCCGGGAGGCGTGCTCGGATTCAGCGTTGCGCCAAGCGCGAGCACGCCAAGATTGCTTGCGGTGGCCTGGGTGTTGTTTGATTCGTACGCATCGCCATAGCTGTACTGAGCGGCACGAAGATCATCCTGACGCGGCCCGTCATATTCGGTGCTAATGAAGGGTTCCATCAGCTTGGTCTGGTCGGCCGGGCAGACGTGGTTGAGGCCAAGCCCGTGCCCGTGTTCGTGCATGACCGTGTTGCGAAGATAGATGTACGCGGGCGCGCCAAAGTTCCATGTCTCGTTGGCATCGAGCACCATGTCACCACCGGTCGGATAGAAGTTGTACGCAAGAATTCCGCCGTTGCCATCGATCGGGTGTGCGCCGATGCGGATATCGCCGCGTGTCGAGCCGGGCGTGTTGCTGCCTGCTGAGTTGGGGAACGAGGCACCGTCATCCCAGAGGTTGCCGTTGTTGGTCACGCGCGTGTAGCTCGTGCCTGTAAGCGCTGCCCAGCGGTCAAAGCACGCCTGGATTTGACCGATCCACACCGCGCGGTTCATCACGCCGAAGCGCGAATCCATCGCCGAAAACAACATGCTGTTTGATGTTGGTTCGCCGACCGATGGTGAACCGGGAATGCTCGTTCCGTCGGGAACAAAGCTCCACGTCAGCGTGATCGGAACGTTGTTGGCGCCGGGCCAACTGTTGTTGAGCACAAAGCGATCGGCGAGCGCGCCCCGCACCATCCGATCGAGCGCTTCCTGAACCTCAAGACTCGGCGGGCTCTTGCGATCAAAGCACGCGGCCATCGGTACCGATTCATCCGCCGGAGCCATGACGCCGAATGGTTCATCGATCCAACCCGGCGGCGGAAACTCGCCTGGTGCTTTGATGCACTGCGGAATCGCGCCGGGAAGGACACCGATCGATCCACCAACCGAACCCGATGCGAGATCGCACGGTCCGTGCATGTACCGGGCAAGACCCCGCGTTCGGAGCGAAGGTTGCTCCGCCTGCTGGTGCTCTTCAACACCCGCACCCGCGGCAAGACCATCACCTGCAACCGGAAGCATCGGCAGAACATCGGCGCGCGAAAGACCAAGGCCGCAGATGCCCAACGAAATCACACATCCGATAACGACGCTTCTCATGCCGTTTCCCAAGCTGGGGCGCTCCGAAGGCTGCTGAGCGAACGAACCGAGTCCGGCCATGCGCCTTCGCTGAAACTCTCGCCCACAATCATCGGTTTGTCAACCGGATGAACTGCGGCGGAGATCAACACATCGTTACGGGCAGGGTGCAAACCATGCCGCGAGAAAGTCAAAGATGTCCTGAACCGTCCAAAGGCCATCAAAGTTGAACTCGCCGGCGGGTGCTGATGCGAAGTACGCAGCGAGGAAGTCGAACAGGTCCTGAACTGAGTGCCTGTTATCGCCGTTGATATCGCCGCGACAGCGGTCGTTGCAGCTTGTGCTGACGATCTGCACATCGTCGATGGCCGCTTCGACGAGCGAACCGTCGCTCGCATCGTCGGCAACGAAACGCAGTCGCACCGTAGCCGAAGGTGTGATAACGCTCGCCAGATTGAGTTGCGAGAAGACCCAGCCACCGGTGTTGTTGGTCGCGGGCCCGATGGTCTGAAGGTTCTGCCAGCTTGCGCCGTTATCGGCTGATACATCGACCGTGAAGACATCCGTGCCCGGTGTTGCACCGCCGCTGTTTGAATACCATCGGTAATACGAGAGCACCGGCGCGGGCACGTTCAGAAGATTGATCGTCGGTGAAACCAGCGTGGTCTTGCCACCATCCACATCGGCAGTGCCCGCCTGCGCTCCCACCGCGGCTTGGCCCGTGAAGTAGCATTGCGTGCCTATCGCCGATTGATCGTCTTCGGGCTGAGCGATCGTGCCGTTCGGATCGGCCCGTACCCAGATGCCAGAGATCGCGGTGTCGCCCGCAAACCCCACGGTCCAGCCAAGATCGGTCTCAAAGGAATCATCAAAGACCACCGATGTTGACTCCGCAGGTGCCGTGAGCGCGGCCGAGCCGTTTGACCCCGGCGCGGCGGCCGGGAACGTTCGCAGACCGAGGGTTTGGCCGATGAGCTGAACATAAAACTGCGGCGTGCTGCCGCACGGAGCGGGCGGGATGCGCGCTTCATAGATCTCGCCACCAAGGAAGGTCAATGGAGCCTCGGCGAAAGAGAGCAGCGTGTCAAAGCGGTATCGAAGTTTGACCGATCCGACCGCGACCGTCTCGCCCAACGTTTGAACACGCACGCGGAGTGCTGTCGGCTGGGTCGGGTTCAACTGCGTCGGCACCGCATCAGCGAGTGAGAGCACCAGAATCGGCGGCGACTGCACCCGGTAGTCAAGCTCATACGCCTGAATGTTGGGCACAGGGCCCGGCTGGATGCGGACGAAAATGTCCCGCGCACTGTCAACGATGATCGCTGCGGTCTCGCTCACGCCCACACCCGCGGTGTTGGTCGTGCCGAGAATGGTCACGCCGTTGCTGTCGAGAAACGTGATGCCAAGATCATTGACCGCGGCGGCATTGAAGAGCACGCCCGCACTACACGAGCCATCGCCATTCTGCGCGCCGTTCAGATAGTTTCCGCCCACCGGTCGCACGGTAACGGTCAACAGTCCGGGTGCGGACACGGGTATCCGATAGACATCGTTATCCAGCCGGTCATCGCAGCTTACGCCGGTGATCGTCGTGTTCAACGTCGTCGGCGCGGTCAGTGTCGTCGCTGTCGCGGGCGTGTCATTGGGCTCATTTTGATCACCATAGAAGCGCTGCGCCAGCAGCCGGTCATCGGTCTGCGGGCCGTCGTAGGCAAGGCTGATGAACGGCTCCATCAGCTTGGTCTGGTTGGTCGGGCAGACGTGCGCCATGCCCAAACCGTGCCCGTGCTCATGGGCCAGCACGTTGCGAAGTCGCAGCGAGTTGCTCGCCGTGGATGTGTAAAAGGTATCGGCGGTGTCGATGACCATGTCGCCATTGTTCGGGAAGCTGTTGAACGCGAGCACGTTGCTCGGACCGTCAAGAGCCGTACCCGTGAGTCGAAGATCGCCGCGCACACCAAGCACGCCCGGCTGGCTGCTGATGGGCACACCGTCATCGTTGGGTTCAAAGACATAGTCAACGCCGCAGAGCTGGCTCCACCTTGTGAAGACCTGCGCATAGACCGCCTGCCACGCCGCGGTTGTGCCATAGATGCCGTTCAGGAATGCGAACAGATCGCTCGGCTGTGTTACGCCGTTGGTAAGCGTTGTGGAGGTGGTTCCATCGGGCGGGAACGAATACGTGAGCGTGGTCGTTTGCCCCTGCGTCAGCCCGCCGCCGTTGGTTGCCGTTGTTGACCACCGGTTGGCTGGCTGAAAGCGCACGCCAAACCGTCCAAAGACCACGGTGTTGAACGCATCCACAAGTTCAGGATCGGTGCCCGGTGCAAAGCAGAGCGCGGGCACATCCGCACCCGCGGCACGGCGCACCAGCAAATCAACCAGCGCGTGCTGATGGACCGGCATCATCCGGTCCCAGAGTTCGCGCGAAGCGAACTTCGAGACAAGCGCATACTCCTCATCCCCAAGCGGTGCGAGCCGCTCCCACGGGCGCGCCATGCTCGGCATGGTCGCCAGATCATCACCATTCGGCGCAGAGCCCGCCGCGGCGATGATTCGCTGATGCTCATCGGGCAACGCGGCGAATGCGTGAAGTTCAATCAGCCGCTCCGCGACCGCTCGCCGCGCATTTGCAACTTCATCCTCGCGAACAACGCCGCGAATCCCGTGAGGACCGAGGTCCGCACCTCGCTCCACGCCCTGCTGTTGGCAGCCGGTCATGGGCGCAAGCCCCGCCGCGATTCCGAACAGTCCGGCACACAACCAAACACGGCGAACGATCGAAATCTGCATGAGTACCTCGACCAGATTTTCACCCAGCGCGGACCCTTTCGGGCTCCCTCCACGCGGGCCAGCATGGGTTAAAAGAACCGACCAAAGACCGTCCGATCGGACGGCGCGTGACGGGGGCTTGTTCGCCTCAGCCATCAACTCGGTTCCATGCTGCATGAAGTTTCGGAAAAAGGTCGTGGCCGATGATCATGGATCACGCCGCAAACCGGCCACATATACCCAAATTGACACTGGCCGCTCGGATCGCAATCTGTATCTACCGAAAAGGGCGAAACCACCTCTCGGTGGTCGCGCCCATGGATTCAAATGTCTTATGAACATCCCGCGAAGTAGAGCGAGAGGAAGTCGAAGATATCCTGGACGCTCACCGTGCCGGAGTCGTTGATATCAGCAGCGATGTCGCCACCAAAGTACCCCGACAGGAAATCGAAGATGTCCTGCACCGAGACTCCGCCCTGCTGATTGAAGTTGGCCCGGCAGCAGGTCACAGGGTTGCCCGCAAAGTCACACGTTGTGCCTGAACCTCTGAACGCACCCGACGCGCCGGCACAGATATCGGCCGACACGATTGTGCAGACCGATGTCGTGCAGCACGCACCGGTCAACGGCAGACACTCGACCGCCTCGCAAACTGTCGCTGCGCCCCGGAAGGTGCCCACGCACTCGGCTTCAAGCACGATGCTGCACGTCAGATCGGCCGCACAGCAAGCGCCGAGCAGGACCTGGCACACCACCACCTCGCAGACCGAATCATCACCACTATAAAGCGAGGTACAACTCACCTGACTACTGATGGAGCACGAGCCATCAACCGCGCAGCACGCACCGGTGGGAAAGGGCACGACCGTAATGTTGATCGTCGCGGCACCCTGGCCAAGGCCGTTGACGCCGCCGTAGTTGGCCGCGCCAAGCCGGATGTAGTAGTAGCGCCCATTAAGCCCGGTGAATGAGAGCAACGGCGTGTTGCAATCGAACTCGCCAGCGCCACAAGCGATCGCATCCTCAGGCACACCGGGACACGCGGAGTCGTAAACCGCAACCGCCGGCGAGAACGCACCGGTGCAGGCACCGACCGAGACCGTGCCATCAACCGCAGGGTAGTAGATGAACCAGACATCCGAGGTCAGGGGCTCGCCCGGAGTCGTTGCGCAGGCATCGGGCATGTTGACGGGCGAATCGGTCGCACACTGCGTGTACGCCGAGTTCAAACCGTCGTAGACCGGCGCTGCGTTGTAGCACTCATCGTTTGATGCAAAGTTGTTGGCAATCACGTTGAGCGTGACCGCGCCGGTGGCACCGGCATACCCGGAAACCCGGATGATGTACGTCGTTCCCGGCACGCTCACAAAGTCGATGCACGAGGGGCCGACAACCGAGCAATCGTCGTTGCACGCAAAGGTCGCGCCTGCGCACCCCGTGCGAACACTCAGCACGGTGTCAAATCCTGACCCGAAAGTATTCAACTGAACCGTGCCGGAGCACGCTGCGCTGTAGGAGTACCAGATATCCGCCGTCGCCTCAGAGTTGCCGCACTGCGCATCACCAGGCTCGGCCTGCGAACCGGTGGTGTAACCGAAATACGTCCCCGTGCTGACCGGTGTCGCGGCCGAGCACAGATTATTGCTCGCCGTAAACCGCGTGTTGAGCACAAATGTGCCTGTCGCATTGTTGTAGCCCGCAACACGAACGCGCCGCGTTGTTCCGGCCGTCATGCTGAAGGAGATGCGCGAAGCTCTGCTGCCGCACGCGAGGAACGCATCGTCGTTGCAGACCACCTCGGAGAAGAATCCGCTCGAACTCCACATGCTCAGCACGGTATCGAGCGACGAGCCACAGGTATCAACCTCCACCACGCCGTCGTATGCTGCGTAATAGCGGTACCACACATCCGGCGAGTCGTTCGACAACCCGCACGAGCCGCTCCGATCATTGGAAGCGTTCACCGTGGTGCCAGAAACACTTCCCACCGAGATTGAATAAGCATTGAGAAGGTTGTCATTGCCCGGCGCGGGTGGCGGCGGCACCGCGTTCACAAGAATCCGCGTATTCGACCATGCGGAGTTGTTGTCAGCATACGAATCGCCACCCTGCTTGTACGCCGCGACGAAGTAGTTGCCCGTGCCCAGCCCGACCGGCACGCTCAGTGTCGCGCTGTAGCGACCACCGGCGAATGAGTTGAAGTTACCGAATGCGAGCGAGCCGCAATAGATCGCGCCATTGAATGATCCGCGCGTGGGTGTGAGGTAGAACTCAAGCGTCGGGCTGCCCGCGATTGTCCCGACATTCTCAAGAAAGAAGTTGGTCAGTGTGAAGTTGTTGCCCGCGGTGACCGAACTCGGGAACGTGCTCCACGCGGCCCGGTTCGCGGCGTTGGGGCCGGGGCTCTGCAAGCCGGTGTTGGCCCAGAGGTACACACCAAAGTCATTGATGTTCACGATGCGGGCGGGATACGCAGCGCGAATGCCCGCCGCGTCATCGGCATAGACCATGCGAGCCTCGGCCTCCATGTCAAAGGTGTAGTAGTTCATGATCGAAGGGAAGCTGTAGCCGGGATTGGGAACCCAGGAGTGGTCCAGCCCGAAGGAGTGCCCCTGCTCGTGCAGCGCGATGGGCGGAAAGTAGATCTGCGAACCGCTTGTGCCGGAGTTGTAACCCGTCGTGTAATCGGTCGTCCAGGTATACGCAGGGTTGAAGCAAATGTCCGATTCCACGATCCGATTGTTGAGCGAGTAGTTGAAGCAGATCGCGTACTCACCCGCCCACGGCTGACCATACTGTGTGTTCAGCGTCGCGCTAGTCACAAACCCCGTCTCATTGCGGCTGTTCCCGCCGGTAATACTGTTGTTGGGGCTGGTGTACACACGGAACACATCGCTCGCATACGAGTTCCAATAGGCCAACTCACCTTCAAACTGCCCGGCAAACGCGCCCATGTTCGGCGCGATGTTGAACAGGTAAGGCACGTTCGGCGGAGCACGCGTAAACCCGTACCGCAACGACGTCGTCTGCGAGCTCGGACCGCCATCCAGCGCTTCACCGGAAATCATGAACGGCTGGGCAACCTCCGGCGGTTGAACCGATCGATTCGTCGCGACCGGCACACCGGCGACATTCATCAGCAAGCGTGCGTTCCCCGCACCAGCGTCCACAGCATTCTGCGCAAGCTCCTGATGAAAGCGCCCGAAGTTCAACACGGGCTTTTCAACATTCATCATGTCGATCATCCCTTCCACGCGGCTGGGCAGCACAAGGTCCTGGCGGCCGCGTGCCAGTGGCACTGCCCGCGCAACCTCGTTTGCAAAGTCCGCGACGGTGAAGCCCCCCGCACGATCCGCCGTCTTTGAAAAGAACGACGATTCAACTATCGTCGAAGCGCCGCAGCACGAAGTCACCCGTGTCACCCGCTCGGCACCGGGCGCGCCCGGACCAACCCGATACACGCCCTGCCACATCCCGACCGTGGGCGCAAGCGCGCCAAGATACTCACGTTTGATGAAAAGGAAGGCCCGTTCCCCAACCACGAAGCTCGGCACACCGTGCGCATCGACCGCCGCGTTGCCAATCGTGCCACCGGCGAACGTCAAGGTGACCTGCCCGTTGATCGTGCGGGCCGCAAGGGCCTGCTGCTCATCCCGCAGCACACGTTCAACCGTGAACACATAGTCGGTCACGATGTGCCGCTGCGTGGCACCCACAAACCGTCCCGTCGCGCTCACCACCACACCCTGCATGATGATGTCGGCATTGGCCACCACCTGCTCGGGCGCAATCGATGGCACCGAGGTACCACGCGCTGGCACCGCGCACACCAGCATCAGCCCCACCACCATCACCGCCTGAACCACCTTCAACAGACTTCGGAACTGAACACCCCTGTCTCGAACACTCGATCTCTGACACTCTCGGCTGCGCATCGCGAATCTCCTAAATAGATGAACCACCCGACCCGTGCGCGGCCTTGGCGCAGGTGGTTATCAGCGGAGTTCCTCCGTGCTGCTCCCGCGCACCGGACATCTTTTTGCCGATTCCATACAAAATGCTAAAATAGACTTGACTGTTTGTATTCTGATTGGTAATCTCCCCCCATGCCCGCCACCCTCACCCAAAACATCCCCTCTCAGCACCTTCCAAACCCCGTGATACTCTCCTGTTTGAGTTTGCCCGACGTGACACCCCTCGACGATCAGCCCCGCGACCAACGACTTACCGACTTGGTCACGCACGCCGCGGCCAAAGATGCCCTGCCGCTCGCGCTCGACCGGGCCATGCTCGCGGTCCACCCACGTCTGCTCGCTCGCATCGAACGCCGCCTCCCCGCCGATGTCCGCTCCACGTCTGGTCCTGAAGATATCCTGCAAGAGACCTTCAGCGACGCCTTCCGCGCCTTTTCAACCTTCACTCTGCCGCCAGCCTCCGACGCCGGCGAACTCTTTTTCCGCTGGCTCTGCACCATCGCCGAACACCGAATCATCGATGTTGTTCGCGCGCACCGCGCCCTCAAACGCGGCGGCGCAGCCAAAAGTGTCCGCACCACCGGCCCCGCAGATCAGAGCACCCTTGCCCCGCTTCTCGAACTGCTCGCCTTCCACGAACATACCCCGAGCCGATCCGCCAGCGGGCGCGAAGTCGAGGCCGCGCTCCGTTCCGCGCTTACCACGCTCTTCCCCGCATACCGCGAAGCCCTGGAGCTTCGATACCTGCTTGGCCTCTCACCCGCCGAAGTCGCCAGCCGCCTTGGTCGAACCGAAGAAGCGGTCCACAAACTCTGCAGCCGCGCCATCGGCGCGCTCCGCGAGGCCATGGGTGATCCCGACAGATTCATCAGCCGCGGCGGATAACGCATCAAAAATGAACGGTTGCGCGGGAGTGAACCCGTCGCCCTTCGCTTGGAGAAGCAGTGTCGTTGTCACCCGGTCATCCAACCCCGCTCCCGCCCGAATCCGACTCGCCCCGGATCATCGCCATACGTAAGGTGGTCGAGCAGTGCATGTCGCGCCGCGCCGCGGGCGAGGCTCTCGGTGACCAATCCATCGTCGCTTCCCACACCGAGCTGATGCCCGAGCTTGGCCGCGAGCTTGCGCTCCTCTCGCTCATCGAACGGGCCAAGTCGCGCTCCGGCTCGCGCTCTGACGCGCGCTTTGGCCCTCGCCCCTCCGACCAGCCCTCGACCCCCGAGGCCCCGATCGGTTACGACTTTATCCGCGAGATCCATCGCGGCGGACAGGGTGTCGTACACGAAGCCGTGCAGCGTGCCACCGGTCGGCGCGTCGCCGTCAAGGTGCAGCATGAGAGCCTGCTTCCCGGCAGCACAAGTGTTGATCGGTTCGAGCGCGAGGTTGAAATTCTCGCCCAGCTCGATCATCCGAACATCGTCGGTGTCATCGACTCGGGCGTACACATGGGCCGTCCGTACTACGTCATGGACTTCGTCGATGGCTGCCCGCTCGATGAGCACCTCGCCGCCGCTTCGCTCGATGTCCGCTCGCTCATGGCGTTGTTTGAGAAGATCTCCGCCGCGGTCGCCGCCGCGCACGTTCGAGGCGTGATTCACCGCGATCTCAAGCCCGCAAACATCCTGGTCGATCAGACCGGCGAGCCACGGCTGGTGGACTTCGGCCTGGCACGCATGAGCGCTTCGCCCGAGCACGAACGTCGCACAATGTCCGGCCAGTTCCTCGGCTCGTTTCCATGGGCAAGCCCCGAGCAGGCCAGCGGAAACCCATCCAAGATCGATGTTCGCAGCGATGTCTATTCGCTCGGTGTCGTGCTCTTTCAGATGCTGACCGGCGTGCTGCCCTATCGCCTCCCTTCACTCGCAGGTGGCGAGGGCACCGGAGGCCTGCGCGAAGCCCTTGCCGTGATCGCCAGCGTCGCGCCCACACGTCCATCCGCGGCTCGCAAGGGTTTGAACCCGGATATCGATACCATCGTCCTCAAGTGCCTCAACAAAGAGCCCGCCCGCAGATACCAGAGTGCCGCTGAACTCACCGAAGATATCCGGCGGCACCTCGAACACCGCCCCATCTCCGCCCGCCCCAACAGCGTCGCCTATCAGCTCCGCCGCTTCGCACGGCGCAACCGCGTGTTGGTCGTCGCCGCGGCGGCCGTCGCGCTCGCGCTGACCATCGGCTCCATCAGCACGCTTGTGCAGCTCGGGCGCGCTCGCGCGGCCGAGCGCGTGGCCGAGTCACGGCGCGCCCAGGCCGAACGCCAGGCCTATCAGACCAGCATCTTCGCCGCCGAGGCTGCGCTCAAGGCGTTTGACGGCCGCACCGCTCGGGCGTTGCTCGCAGCCGCGCCCATCGACAGGCACGGATGGGAATGGGGATACCTGAACACCCAGGCAGATCAGAGCGTGTTGATCAACACATCGCCAGAGCCGGTCGCCTTTCTGCAAACCCTCGGAGATCACGGGGCACTGCTGGCGTTCGGCAAATCAGGCACACTGCGCCGCACAGACACCCGCGCGGGCACTACCACCTGGGCCACGATGATCGGAACGCCCTACGCGATGGCCACTTCGCTTGAAGGTCGCCGTGCTGCGGTCTCAGTCGGCAACGGTGTGGTGGTGGTCGATACCGAAACTGGCGCAATCATCCGGCGAACCGCGCTTACGCAGACCATCGACATCAGTTCCATCGCGCTCAGTGGCGATGGAACACGCCTGGTCATGGCCGGGCGCGATACGTTCGGAATCCAGATCTGCCAGACCGATTCCGGAACACCCATTGTTCAAAGCTCCGAGCTCTTTTCACACGTTCGTTCCGTAGATATCACGCCCGACGGCTCGCGTGTCGCCTCGGTCGAGATTCCCGATCTGGTCGTTCGCGCTGCCGATACGCTCAAGGTGCTGTTCACGTGCCCGCTTGGCAGCGCCAAGTTCGGCGGCATAGCCTCCACCGTGATCTCCCCCGACGGCAAGCTCGTGGCCGTCACACGCATCGAGAACATTCTTCTTTTCAGCATGGAAGACGGGCATCGGCTCGGCGTGCTGCGCGGGCACACGCAGTTCGTCACCGATCTCCGCTTCACACCCGACGGCACTTCCCTCATCTCATGCTCACAAGATGCTACCGTTCGTGTGTGGGATCTTGCCACCCAGGTCTGCACGCGAGTGCTGCTCGGGCACACCGAGCAACCACAATCCGCCTGCTTTGACCCCGGCACGGGCATGATTTTCTCCGCCTCACCAAAGGAGCCCGGCCCGCGCGCCTGGCCGCCTATTGCCGGCTCGATCTCGTTGCCGATCGAAAGTGTCGTCTCCGGGCACGGGCTTGGGTTTGCACCAGAAGTTGACGGTTCGATCTACAAGTTGCGCGATGATGATGTCGTTCGCATCAACCCGACCGCATCGAACACTCCGCTTGCTCCGCCACTGGTCATCGGATCATGGAGCAATGTCATGCCCGATCGAACCGGGCGGTTTGTCTCTGTCGCGGGCGATGACCAAACCCTAAGCATCTGGGACTTGCATTCCGCAAAGCGCATCTCGACCTGCATCCGCCCGTCTACCGATCAGCGCCCATCCTCGCGCAATGCATCCGACAAGCCCTACAGCCTCAGCACCGATGGTCGGCTGGTGGCGATGCTCCCCAAGCGCTCCAACGACCAGAGCCTCGCAGATCGACGCCCCGCGCTCATTCTTGAACCTTCGACCGGCCGCGAACTCCTTATCGAGATTCCCGGTGGTGCCGGTGGTGTCACATTCGCATCAGGCGGACGCGATGTGGTCACCGCCGGGTTTGATTGGGCCGTCCGCGTGTGGGATTCATCAACCGGCGCGGAGCGGTTTGTCCTTGAGATGGCCGATGCTGAACACCGCAACGTGGCCATGGCGGCATGCCCGAATAGTCGGCTGCTGGCCACCGGCGATCAGGTCGGCAACATCCGCGTGTGGGATCTTGCCGATGGACGCGCGCTGGCGGTCTGCGGCCAATCAGGGAGCACAACTCCTCCCCCCACTTCACCAACCTTGGCGCTGGCTTTTTCGCCCGATGGCCTGAGGGTTGTTGCCGGCGGTGTCGATGGCACCATTCATCTTTACGACACACAAACCGGCGATAAGCTGCTGGCAATCCGCGGCCTCACATCCTTTGTCGATGATCTGCGTTTCAGCCCCGACGGGCGATGGTTGCTTAGTTCCATGCACGAGGGCGAGACGCGCGTGTGGGATGGCGGCGCGGGCAAACCTCCTGCCCCTCAGTCGCATCCTGCGAAATAGCCCGTCAGGAAATCAAAGATGTCCTGCACGCTGATTTCACCGGACTGATTGAAGTCGGCCGCGATCTGGCTGGCAAAGTACATCGACAAAAAATCGAAGATGTCCTGCACACTGACCACCTGATCGGCGTTGATATCCGCGCGGCAGGTAAAGTCGGAGATGTACAGTCGATAGGGCGCAATGTACTGCCCGAGCGTCTCCTGCCCGCCATACACAAGCCCCGCGTTGCTAACAATCTCGCTCTCCGAAAACGGCAGCACCGCAGCATCGCAACAGTCTGAAAGCGCGGTGATGAAGAGGTTTGCCCAGATGCCCTGAATAACCGTGTGCGGGTGGGCTGCATCGACGACAAACGCGTTGTTCGCACCCACACCCGCGCCGAGCAGATTGATCGACGTGTTGCCGACAAGAATCGTTGAACGCGGATTCGTGTTGGTGCCAAACAGATCCTTGGTCAGTGCGTGAATATCCACATACACCAGGTCGCGCTCATCCGCAAGCTCACGCAGCGACGTGTTGAACTGCGTGATGACGTTGTTCACCCGGTCGCGCGCAAACCCGACCGAATGCCCACCGCTCACAAAGGGCATGAACGAGAAGTCGAGAACGTTGGCCAGCACAATCTTCACGCCTGTCTGCTGCAACACGTCCAGCATGGCTCGATAGTTCACGAGCCGCGACTCGATGTACGCCTGGATATCCGCCGCGAACCAATCGCCCATATAGAGCGCGTTGTAAGGACCGGCCCACGGAGAAAAGTCATTGCCGCCGATGAAAAGAACAGCATGGCTCGTGCCGCGGATGCCGACGCTGTTGCGCAGGCCGAAGTGCGCGCCCGACACGATGGTCGTCTCGGTCGTGCCGCTATAGCGCGCCCAGTTGTCTTCGTACCCTGAACGGCGCGGCTCGCCCCAATACGTCACCCCCGCCGCGACCGCCGTTGGGCCCATCGGGACCGAGCGCTCTTCAACCAGAAGCTGCGCCCAGCACCGCGCATACCCGCCGTAGTCCTGCTCAAAATACTCGTCGGTCAGGCTATCGCCCAGCGTGCCGAACCGGACAATGCCCGTCTGTCCAAGCACCGGCGCGGCCATCGCCAGCACGCTCGCAAGAACAACACCTGTGAGTACACGCCCGGACATTTGGGTAAACAGCGATTGGCCATTACCGAGCACATAGGTTTCGATCATCGGATGCTGCACCTCTCGGTCACCGGGTCGCCGAACTCAACTCTACATCCGAATCGCGCATCGCCCACCGGTTCATGTACGCAACTTCCATCAAGGGCACCCTGCGAAGTAAAGCGTGAGGAAGTCGAAGATATCCTGAACCGTGACCGAGCCTGACTCGTTCACGTCGGCCGCGAGATCGCCGGTGAAATACGCACTCAGGAAGTCAAAAATGTCCTGAACACTGATGCCGCCCGAGTTGTTGAAGTCGCCCGGGCAGGGTGCCGGTCGGAGCCAGACGATGCCCCGTGCATTCGGCAACCCCAGCGCACCGACCTGGTCCGCGGTCATGGATTCATCAGTAAACATGAGGTTCGCAACATAGACACTCTCACCCTTGCCGGGCAGATCCGTGAAGAGCCCGACGGTGCTGGCCGTCGGCGCGTTGGGCGCGGTGGTCTGTGTTGCCCACGGACTCGGAAACTGGCCCCACCCGTTCCACGTCGCAGGGGCGATCGCGGTGCCCGTAACGTTGGTGCTGCTTACATCGCCCCAGCGAGGATCCGTGCCTTTGCAGGCGTTGTACACCCAATCGCTGCCTGTTGTCCCCACGAGTGTACCGTTGACATACACACGCCCGGTCTTGGTTCCGTAGTGATCGATCACGATCGCGAGCCTGAACCACTGGTCGGGCTGAATCGCCGCCGCCGTCACGACCGCGTTGCCCACCTGATCAATGCTGTGCCCAACCGTCGCGCTCCCCACCCCCGCCGGACCCGTCACACGGATAAACGCATCGGCAGGCCCATTGTTGTTCTGGCTGTCCTCAACAAGTGCAACAACCTGCTTGGTTCCACCCGCTGAGTTGGCCGCGTTCCATGATGACGTCGGGATCAAAAGATCCCACACCATCGTCCATTGACCGATGCGCTCATCGGGCCAGAAGTCGCGCGTGTTGGGCCAGAGCGCCAGACCAAGGCCGCGTGACTTTGCGCTGTTGCCCGGATCGCCCGCGTTTCGCGGCGGGCTGGTCTTGTACACCACATCCTCAACACCACCCACCGCAGGAATACCGAAGCTCGCGGTGCTGCCAAAGCTCGATTGCGCCACCGTGACATTCTGCGGCGTAGGCGGGCTGGGAATCGTGGTTTCCACACCCGTGCCGCCCAGGATCGGGCCAAAGGCCGCATCATCGAGGTAGCGGATCCTGGATGGACCACTCGTGGGCGCGGCCGCGCTCTCCTTGACACTCTGAAGGTTGCCCTCAAACTGCCACTCAGCAACGACCGGCGCGGGCGGAGTCCAGACACTGAACACCGCGCCACCGCTCACAATACTGACACCCAGACCAGACGGCCGCGCGATGTTCGTGATCGAAGCACGCCCGCGACCATCGGCGAGCAGTTCCTGCTTGAAGGTCAGGCTAATCGTGATCCCGCTGAATGTTCCGACGACAACCTCGGTATCAAGCAGGGTGGGCACTGCGCCGGAAGGATTCCGCATCGCGCCCCGCAACGTGCGCTGCCCACCGATGAAGAAAGAGTTGAGCACATCGCCAAGGGGCTTGGGCGAGCCGATTGATCCACCGATACCAATGGAGCCCAGCAGCCCGGTGCCATAGACCATCGGGTTAAACGAGAACTGATACCCGTTCGCTGCGTTGATGGTCGCCGTGCTGGTGCGAACGATATCGGGCGTTGCTCCCAATGAGGGCACCGCTGCTCCGGAACAATCCACAAAGATCGACGCATCTTGGGCACAGGCTGCACTGGCGCTGGCAAGCACCGTGAGGGCGATAGGCATGAGCATGCGTGCGTACATCTTCTGGTCCTCCGCGAAACACCGTAGAACCCCACACACCCACAGCCAACTTCCGACCAGAACCGATCTCGAGTTGGTGAATCGTATCAGATTCCCGCCCTTCGGCCAACCGATTTCTCACAGACACCTCAACAGGTGTTCGGTTTGTTTGTGGGCGAATCCCAGAGCACGGCAAGTCACACTTCCCAAATGACCTGCATTCATGTAAGATACCGCCCGGAGCCGTGCATATGCATCGTCGTGCCTTCACATTGATTGAACTTCTGGTCGTCATCGCGATCGTCGCGCTGCTGGTGGGCCTGCTGCTGCCCGCGCTCGGCGGGGCGCGAGAGTCGGCACGCAAGGCCCGCTGCCTTTCCAACACGCGCCAGCTCGCACTCGCGTGCAACAGCTACGCCAACGATGTCCGCATGGCGTACTTCATACCCGCCTTCTTTGATTGGGAAGACAACATCGGCTGGCTCTTCCCCGATTACATCTCCGACTACAACGTCGCCGTCTGCCCATCAACACTCAACCGCGTGCGGCCCAACCTGATGTTGAGTGACGATCTCGGCCCCGATGCCACGACGCTCTACGGCCGCGACTTTCTCCGCGACACCTTCTTCGCCGCCAAAGACCGGACCGATCCGGACGGTGGCCACAGCTACGAGATCCGCGGCTGGTTTTACGCCGGAAAGTATCCCGACGGCACCACCTTCGCCGCCGCGCCCGGAACATCGGTTGGCGATCAGTTGGGGTGGAGCCGGACGGAATCGCCCGAGGCCTTCGGCATTCAGACCAACAACGTCGTGAAGACCGTGAACAACGTCTCCTTCCCCGATCGCTGCTACCTGGCCATCGACAACGACAACGACCAATCGATTATCCCGAACTTTGGACGACCCGACGGAATCAACAACTGGCCAGACCCGTGGAACAACCACGGCGCGGGCGGGTACAACGTCAGCTTTGTCGATGGTCACGCGGCCTTCTTCCGATCCGATGCCAAGCTCATCAAGATGTATATGGATACTTATGATGAACCCCCGAGCAACTACCAGAACGTCTCGGCCTATCGGCAGCGATCAGCAACGCATCAGGGTGTAGCAATTCCCGAGTACTACCTGCCCTGAAGCACCCAAGAGTGCTGAGGTGGGTGGCTTGTGAGAATCACGGCGCGCATGCTTCGCCATGACCCTTCATCGGTGTTGCGGTTTGCGAAAGAGCTTCATGCCGAATGCCCGCCCGATATCCGCAGCGTAACCAGTATCCGCAGAGTCGCCGGTCTCAGGAGCATTGGCTGAAGCACCGACATTCGAGGGTGATGTCCGCATCGCCATGCAGCGCGTTCGTGCTTCGCTCAACTCCGCACCGACCGCCGTGCACGCCGATCCGATGCGCCCGCAGGGCATGGCACGCCAACTCGGGCTCGATAAGAACCTCGCGTGGAAGGCCGCACGGATCATAACCGATGATGACCAGCTCACCGCCGTCTCGCGCCTGCCCGGTAGGGTGGGCGAGCGCACTTTGATCGATGCGCTGGTCAAGGCCCACGCCCCGCCGCCCATCATCGGTGAACTCCGCACCGCCATGGTCGCCTTTGACAGGCTTGTCGAACTTCACGCCGGCGACCGCGAAACGCTCCTGATTATGCTCACCGATCTCTCGCACGAGGCACGGAAGCATCGTGATGAACATAACCGCCGCCTGAGCTTTCAAGGCAACAGCGCGACGTGGGGCGTGCAGGTCCGAATGCAGCTCGCGGCACAGTTTTTCGCTCCCGCTCGCGAACCCGGCTCGACAGCTCTTGATTTCGCGACCATCTGCGGCTTCGTCGGCTTTCGACGCATGACGGTCGATCCAACCCCTGAGATACCCCGCTTCGATGACATGCACATGGTCGCCGCGGCGCAGCTCGGATGCCGATCAAGCGACTTCCGTGGGTACAGGGTTCGGCTTCGATATCCGCCCATACCCGCAACCTTCGTCTTCCGCTATCCGCTGCCTGAGCGGGCGTGAACCCTCGCACGCGCTCGGCGCGTACCCCAAAGGCGACCGCGGTCGGAGCGCAAGTACGCCCCGGCCTTCGGAATCCTTGTCTGGGTTCCACCTTCGCGCGGAACTCAAGTCACCTGATTCAACATCCGCCGAAGTAGGCCGACAGGAAGTCGAAGATGTCCTGAACTGAGACCGAGGCACCGGTGTCATTGGTGTCGGCGCAGGCATCGCCGGAGAAGTAGCCGGTCAGAAAGTCGAAGATATCCTGAACCGTCGGCGCACCACCGGTCTTGTTGTAATCGCCGCGGCAGCAGGGCACGGTCAACGAGTAGGGCAGACAGACACCGCCGGGGGTAAAGGCACGGTTGGTGCCCGCGCCTGTTGGGCAGGCCGCGAGTGTGGTGATGCTGCAGGCCGAGCCGCAACAGCACGCACCGGTTTGCGGGTTGCACGCATCGGGCTGGCACACGGTGTCATCACCCTGATACATGCCAATGAGGGGCAGCATCTGCACCGCGCCTGTTTTTTGGTCATAGATGAAGCCACGCGTCGAGCAGGCGACCGAGCCAAATGCTCCGCACCACGAGCCACCCGTTATGTACCGCCCGTTTGCCGTAATGTCGTACGAACTGGCGATTCCTCCATCGCACTTCGTGGCACCAAGGCCCGCGCCGCCCGTGTTCTCAGGAATCGAGCCGATGTTCGACCACGAGTTGGTCGTCGATGAATAGCGGAAGGGCAGAAAGTGCCCGTACGTGCAGGAATAGTTGCCGCAGGTGATGTTGCCGATCCAATAGTTGGACGCGATACACGCGGCCTGAGTGGTCAGTGTGCAGACCAGCGTGGTCGGGTTGCAGCACCCGCCCGATGCGGGCGGATTGGGAACTGGCGGGCATGGGTTTGGTGAGCAGGTCGCGCTTCCGGTGTAGAGCGCGAGTCCGGTGCAATCGACCTGGGCCCTGATGGTGCAACTAACACCGTTGCAGCACGCGCCGGTTCCCCCATAGAACCCGAAGAGCGCGGGGTTGGATGGAGGTCAGAACTGCGAACCGAAACTGCCGTTATACAGCGCTGACGACGCGGAGAAGACTCCGGCATTGATGTCCGAAATCTGCAAGCGGCCATCCTGACTCACCACCGACGGACCAGGAAACGCGAAGCCCGTGCCGCGCGTGAACGTGGTGATGCGCCCGTGAACATTCTCATCGAGAATCGTGCCGACCACGGTGTTGCCATCGCCGGTAAGATCGCTCGAAACCTGTGTGAGGATCAGTTTGGGCTGGGCCAACGCGGTTGCTGTGGCAAAGAGCCAGAAGGCAATCGCGGACAAGCCTACGAAGGTCGCACGCTTCATCAGAATTCTCCGGTTGAACAAGTGGATCGGGACGGGCAGAGGAGTGAGAGGGAACAGCAAACGCCCCAACCACCTTTCGGCGGCCGGAAGCGTGGAAGAATCAAGGGAACTCACCTGCGGCGGCGACGCGAGATCGCGGTCAGACCGAGCAGGGCCAGCACGCCCGTGCCGGGCGCGGGAATCTGAAGCACGACGTACAATGTCGGTGTGGCGGTTGTGCTGGTGGCGGTATCGGCCAGACGCGACATTGCCACGAACTGACCATTGTCATTGAGACCCAGCGACGAACCGTCGCCATTGTCCGTATTGCTAAGACTGTACTGCGTGATGTACTTGAAGATGCCCGGCTCGACCTCGATCTGCTGACCGACGTAGAGCATCGGGGTTACGGTGCCGAGCGCGGCGCTGTAGCCGAAGAGCGCATCGGAGATTCCGCTCAGGCTGACAAAGCTCGACCCGCCTGCAAGCTGCCACCCATTGCTGGTGAACTGCGTGCCTGCGGCGGTGTTGACAAGACAGGCGACATGCCACCCGCCGCGGTCGAGATGTTGAGCACACGATCATTCACGTTCGCGGTGGTATCGCCGCCGGTGGTTGTGCCGATCCAGACCACACCCGCATTGGAGAACGAGCGAGAGTTGGTGGCGATACTGCCGGTGAAGGTCGCCGAGCCGTTGCTGGTTATGGCCCCGGTGGCCGCATCGACCGTGGCGGGAACGTTGAGGCTTTCCTGATAGAACTGCGAGTTCAACGACGAGCGTGTGCCCGCGCCCGGTGTGTGGATCCAGGCGGTCGAATCGTTGGCCGCGGTCACGCCACCATTCGGCGGGGCGCCCGCGCCGGTGGGGATGAAGAACGCCGCGTCATACGCGACCTGGCCGCTGCGGTTGATGCGAGAGACGAACCCGCCGACATCGTTGTTGCCTGATCTGAACCGTGGTCCACCTGGCCCGTAGGGCAGGTCGCCCGATGAGCCCGTTAGGAGTGAGAATACCGGCTCTGGCAGCACATGCAGTGATTTCTTTACGATTTCCTACAAAGAAGTTCCTTGCGCTTTCAAAGCCGATTAAGTTGTAGAACAGTCTTAGAATGAAGGACCATGCGACCAACCCTGAATCGGGGGTCGGGATGCGTCCGGGAGAGATTGTGACCACACTTGAATCAAAGCCCTTTCTTGACGATGGCCGATCGGCTGTTCGGGGTCTTCGGCGCGCGCTCGCCGAAGTTCTCGCGGCGGTCGGTGCGGACCCTTCGCAACCGCAGGAAATCTCGCGGCGCTTCGGTTTGGATAAGACCCTGACCTGGCGAATCACGCGCGTGGTGCGCGAAGGGAACGCCTGGGATGCTATTGAGCACATTCCGCGCAGGCCCAGCATCGGGATCTTTGTCAGCGCGATGAGCAAGCATGGGGCTTCGGCGGAACGGATCGACAAGCTTTGGCGCGCGATGACCGAGTTTGAGCGGTTTGTCGAGACGCACTCGGGCGATCGTGAGACGCTCGACATGATGGTGAGCGTGCCGGCCCGGAAATCCGCGGCCAAGCGGCTTGAGGCTTTCCGCAAGGCGGGCTTTCAGGCCAACAGCGCGACGTGGGGTGTGCGGGCGAAGATTCAACTGGCCACGCACATCATGTCTCCGGGGCTCAAGCCCGGGCATGTTGATATCGGCACGGTGTGCGGGTTGGTGGACTTCAGGCGACTGCGACCGAATGTGCCGTGGGCGATTGCTTCGATCAACTCGTGGCGTGGCTCGGGAAGCTTGGAGGATGAAGGATTACTCGGGGACGACAGGCCGCCCATCGATCAGCGGAGCGATGGGCTTGGGGGCACCGCTGCTGGGCGATTTTTGCTCAAAGCCACGGCCCGAGATGAGCGTGGTTGAGCACCCGACCCGGACATACCGATACATGCTGACGGAAGGCCCGATCGGGAATACGGCCGCGGCGACGGTGTTTCTGGGGTTTCTGTCTCAAAACACCGCGCCGATTCACGAGACGTGCCCGGGTGAGTCGGGCGAGCACGCCACGAACCTTTCAACGCCGGTTGAGGAGTTGATTCAGGATCTGTTCATTCACCGTGACCTGGCGTTTGCGATGAACCCGACGGTATACGTGTACAGCCAGCTACCCGGCGGGCCGCAGTATCCGGCATCGGGACCGGACGCCGGGTTGCTGCCGGTGCCGACGGAGGTAACTGATCTGGGGGAGGGTCCGCCCGATTTGACAACGCCAGAGATTCCGGGGTATCGGGAGATGATCGAGCTGGCCAGCCAGCGCGTGTGCTGCGGGCTGAACGACTTTCATGGGTACCGGTACCGGCTGCGCTACCCGCCGATACCGGCGATGAGCGTGCTGCGGCACAGGTTGCTGCCGCAGGCGTGAGAGAGCGATTCACTTTATAAGATTAAGAATGATCTTATGAACACCAGGCAAAGCACAACGCAAGATAATCGAATGTATCCTGAACGGTGATTGTTCCGGCGGCGTTGATGTCGCGAGCAGGCGGCGACCGCTCCGGGTCTTGTCGATCGGATGAACGTGAGGACTCTCTCCGTTGGCAAACTGCGAGTTGCCGATGAGTGTGCTGCTGGATGGCGTGCTGGCAGCCGGTGCTACGGGCAGGGCTCGAAGTAGGCGGTGAGGAAGTCGAAGACATCCTGCACCGAGATGGTGAGCGAGGCATCGACATCGGCATCGAGATCGTTGGCGAAGTAGGCGGAGAGGAAGTCGAAGACATCCTGCACCGTCGTCTGGCCGCTGTCATTGAAGTCGCCGATGCAGGTTGCGGGGCAGCCCGCGCTGCCGCAGAAGAAGCGGATGCTGACGACGTTGGAGAGAGCCTCACCACCGACGGCGTTGGGATCGGTGATGAACCACTGGGCATAGATGGTTTGGCCGGGGATGACGCCGCCAGCCTTGCTTGTGAGTGGCCAGTGGTGGGTGGCGAGTCCGTTGCCGTTGCCCGCGCCGGTGGTGGGTGTTGAACCGAAAATCCACATCGGTGCGATGCGCCCTGCGACAGGCGGTGAGGTGGAGATGGAGAGCCGTGCGGATGCGCCCCCAAGCGCGTTGAAGAGGCCGAGCTTGAAATCGAGACTGCCGATCATGGGCGGAGAGGAGGCGATCATCGCTGGAATGATGCCGCCCGAACCGGCGACGCCGCCGCCGAGGTTGATGGGTCGATCGGCGGGCCGCTGCGTGTAGAGGATTGGAGCGTCGAAGGGGAAGAGCCCGTCACGAACGCGCGCATCGGTCAGACCGTTGGTGAGGAAGTCCTGAAGCGCGGGCGCGGCGTTGCCGGGCACATTGACCTGCTGCATGAGCGGGTCCTGATTCTGCGGGAACTGCGGGGCCGCGCCGGGAGCGCGGGCGTAGAAGCGAATCAGATCAGTGAGGTTGGTGAACTGGCCGTTGTGCATGAAGGTGTTTTTGAGACCGACGTTGCGCAAGCCGGGAACCTTGAACTTACCGGCATCGACGGCGAGTCCAGTGACACCCTGGAGGCCGAGATCCTCAGCAGGTGGGCGCACGCCAATGTTGCGGAAGCCGTTTCCGGTGAACAGCGGCGGGATGTGGCAGGCGTTGCAGCGCGAGTTCTGAAAGATCTGCCAGCCCTGGGCCTGCCCGGGGGTCAGCGCGTTGGTTTGGCCGGCGATGAAGCGGTCCCATGGCGTGTTATCGGCGATCAGTGTGCGCTCATAGGTCGCGATGGCCATGGCGATGCGCGCGGCGGTGATGGTGGTATCACCGAATGCGCGGCGGAAAAGTTCTGGGTAATCAGGCGAGCCGGTGAGCGCGGCGGCGACATCGGCGGGCGCGTTGGTGGCGAGCGCAAGCGGGCGTGAGGCCGCGAGCTTGGCGGAGACTTCCGACCAGTTGATATCTTCGTGAGCCATTTCGACGGTGCTCAAGGGAGGAGCGACGGTCTGGCTTTCGAGCGCACCACCGTTGGGGATCAGCACGAGTGATGTTTCGGGATCAATGAACTGGCCGCGGGCGCGCCCGTCCCAGAAGAGGACGGGGGCAAAGGCGGCGTTGATGGGCGAGTTGGCGGTGCGATTGGTGACCTGCGGAAGCACGCCAAAGACGGCATCACGAAGATAGTTTTCCAGCGAATCGGAGCGAATCACACCGGGCGAAGCGAAGACATCGTCGGGCGTGTTGAAGATGTTGTCGGAGCCGGGATGTCGGACGCGGCGGGCATCGCCGCCCGCATCGCGCATCGTGTGGCAGGTGGCGCACGCGACGGTGTTGTCAGACGAGAGCTGCTCATCAAAGAAGAGCACTTTACCCAGCACACGCTTGGGCTCGGTGATCGGATTGGCGGCGGGAACAGGCACCGGGGGCAACTGGGCGTTCGCGGCCGATACGGCCAAAAGTGGAAGTGCCAGAAGAGGAAGGGCGAAGACCGTTCGGAGATTCATCATGTGCGGATCTCGCAGAAAGTTCGGTAACCACGGCTGGAAGTGCGGGAACGAGGAAAAGGGTCAAGGAATTGGGCGATGGTCTCGCCCGCTCCCTAGCCTGATGGAGTTGTCGAGTCAGGGTGTTTGGGGACAGGTCAGACGGGAAAAATGAAAATTCTCGGAGAATGGTCGCTTTCGAGTCCCCGGACAGCGTCGGATGCGCAATAGCTGATGAGGGCCCACTTTGACCGTAAACCAACAAGGCATGAGCGGGCAGGACGTCTTTGAAATTCTTGTCCGCGAGCACTCGGACATGCTCATGGCGTACCTGCGGAGCCTGCTCGGTTCTCGGGCCGGCACTTCGGCGGACGATCTGTTTCAACAATCGATGCTGGTCGCATGGCGGCGGCTCGGAGACTATGACCGATCACGACCATTCGGGCCATGGCTTCGCGGCATAGCCCAGAAGCTGGTGCTGGAGCATCGTCGCAAAGGGCGCGGCGCGCCGGCGTGTACCGACCCGGCGGTGTTGCAGGAGTTGGACACACGCTACAACCAGCTCTGTGATTTGCCGGGAGATTCCTTCCGCGATCGGGCCGAGCGATTGATCGCGTGCATGGGCAAGTTGCCCGAGGCGATGCGCCACGCGATCGAGCTTGTGTATGCACGGGGGCTGCTGATTCAGGCCGCGGCCAACTCGCTGGATGCCAGTGAAGAGGCGATCAAGAAACGGGTGCAGCGGGGCAGGCAACTGCTGGCCGAATGTCTGCGAGCCGGAGAACACGCATGAACATGTCACACGATGATCAGAAGTGGATGAAGACGGGTTCAACCTCGCGGGTTGTCCCTTTGGAAAAGACAAGTCCTGCGGTGACCGCCGATGAACTGTTGGCCGATGGTCTGCTGGGGTTTCTGGCGGAGGATGATGTGGATGCGCAGGAGCAGCGCATCGCGAAAGTCATGGCGGGCATTCGCAGCGACGCGGGTGAAGGGCGGCTGGTCTTCTCGGTGCGCACGGCGCGGATCGTGCGTCGCTGGGGCGCGGTGGCCGCGGCGGTGGCGGTGTTTGGCGTGGTGGCGATTCTGGGGATTCCGGGCGAGACCTCGGCCCAAGCGACGATCGAACGAACGATCTCGTTGATGCGGAGTTCGGGTGACCGTCGCTACGAGATGCGAATGATTGACTTTGACCAGACGGAGATGAGCACGGATATCCGCGCGACCGTGGACACGCGCTCACCGAACTTCACGCTTATTCAAACCAAGTCGCCGGAGGGTCGGGATGTGGTTGTCGGTCGTGATGCCGAGGGCAAGTGGGCGATCCGCCGCGATGGTCAGATCGAGCGTCGGAACCCCGAGATTGCCTGGCCGCGATGGGCGACGCTGGGCGAGGAATCGCTCTTCGCCGATTCGGTGGATGTGTTGCTTGATCAGATGACGCATCGTTACGATCTGTCGCGCGAGGGGCTGGAGACGCTCGAAGGTCGGGGCGAGCAACAGTTCACTCATATTCGCGGCAGCAAGAAGGTCGGCGTACGCCCGGGTGTTCGGCAGGTCGATGTGTGGATTGGCGCGGAATCAAAGATCGTCGAGCGTGTGGAGATGCGTTGGGACCCACTGCCGACACAATCGGAGGTTCGCCCGCCGCGTAATGGGCGGCTTGAGCCGGAGGATCGGATGGATGGTCCACCTGAACCCGAGCGTCGCCCGGGTGGCGGCCCGCGTGGTGGGCCACCGGATCGGCCAGGGAATGGGCTTGGAAGTGGGCCGCCCGATGGACCGGGGGCAGGCTTTCGCGAGGTGTTTGCACCGCTGGGTCTGCCCCCTGCGATGGACGGCGGAAGACTGAATGGCCCGCCCAAAGGCCCGCCGAATGGGGTGGGTGGAGGTGGCGGGGGGGCTGAGGGCAAGCGCAAAGGCCCACCCAAGTTGCTGGTTCTTGAGCGCGTTGAGGCACCGAGCTTTGTGGAGGGTTGGTTCAACCCCGAGCGGTTTGAAACGCAGGATGTGAAACCGAAGTGAACATCGACTTCACTCCGAAGCCTGCAAATCAGCACCCGGCAAAGTAGAGGCCGAGGAAGTCGAAGATATCCTGCACGGTGACGGCACCCGAGGCGTTCACATCGGCGAGCGGGTTGTTCATGAAGTACGCGGTGATGAAATCGAAGATGTCTTGCACGGAAACCGCGCCGCTGTTGTTGAAATCAGCGCGGCAGACGGGCGGCTGATACTCGTAGCAACCGAGATCAACAATCGCGCCGTTGCCCAATCCTGTGTCCGGTGTGGAAGGATCGTTCCTGATCCGTGATTGGCCGGCAAGATCGGACGATCCACCCACTGCGAGCGCCCCGTTGTAGCCCGCATCGATCATCGGTGAGCCCGCCGCGGGACGCAGATCGTCGTCGATCGTTCCCGGAAGGCCGTCGGCACCGAGCGCGTTGCGGAAACCGGGATTGATCGATCGCACGTTGACTCCGCCAGGGTTGCCCGGAGTGGTGATCCAGCCCTGGACAATGCTGAAGTTCACGGAGTCAGGATCGACAAAGTCGAGCTGCTTGACCTGAAGACTTGACGAGGCGTCGCCGCCGGTATTGCCCCACAGCACGCAGTTGGTCAACTCTGATTGAAACGTTGCGCCCACTCCGCCGACGCGCCCGGTGGTTGAGGCGTTGTTGACGATTGTGCAGTTGGTCAGGGTGGCGCGTCCGCTGAGGGAGAGGCCGCCGCCGTTGGCCGTGCCGCAACGGTTACCATCAACAAGGGTGTTGACGATATCGATCGCGCCGGTGTCTGCCCAGACCGCGCCGCCCGAGGACTGTGCAAAGTTGTTGAGGAACGCGCACTCTTGGATCAATGCGTATCGCGTTCGAGAGTTGCGGAGGATGATCGCTCCACCGGAGGCATCCGTCGAGGTGATCGAGCGGTTGTTGATGAAGGAACAGCGGAAGATGATGGGCGATCCATCCTCGATACGCACACCCGCGCCGCTGCGGATGCTCGTGTTGTTCAGGATGCGACAATCATAGATTCGCGGCGTTCCGCCGGTGACGTGGATGCCCGCACCGCCGGCGAGGGCCGGATCGTCATCGTACCCGTCGCTGATGGTTACGCCGGTGAGTTGGGAGTTGCCGTTTGCGAACCGGACGACGTGGTAGGTGTTGTCGGTGATCACTCCGACAGCACCGATCGAGCCGGTGAGCGTGACCTGATTCACGGATGAGTTGCGCGCATCAAGCTCGGTTTCGTTGCCCGCAAATCCGCCATAGACCGATGTAAGGTCGGGAATGACAAACGATGCGTTGCGGTTTGTGCCCGTTGTGGGCTTGTAGTTGCCGGTCGCGACCCAGACCTGATGGACGCCGAAGCCGAATGGGTCGGGCGCGGGCGCGGCCGCGACCGAGACCAGCGCGGCGGCAAGATCGGAGAAAGCCGTGGCCCATGAACCACCATCGCCGCCCGCGGGCGCCGATGCACGGACATAGGTGACATCTCTGCGAACTTCCTTGATCTGAAGACCATTAAACGATCCGACCTGAATGCCGATGCCGCTGAGCGTGATGCTGAGTGAGCCCGTGCCGGGAACACCAAAGATGGATATTGTTCGACGGTGCAGGCTGTGCGTGACACCTGCGGCGAAGCTGTTGACGGGAGTCACACCACCGACCATGATGGTGCCTTCACCCGAACCCGCCACGCTCACGTTGGTGCGGAGCGTGCTGTTATCAATGGCGATCGCGTAGGTGTAGATCTCGTAATCGCCGGGATTCAGGCCGCTGATGGTGATGGTCTCGGTGATGCCCGCGTTGATCGACTGCATGTCGTCGAGAAGAAACTGATAGTTGCCCGACGTGTTGGTGTTGTCGAAGGCAAAGCCGCTGGCCGCGCCGCCCAGGCCCGACCGGCTCATCGAGACGGTGGTCAGGGCGTTGTTGAGCCCGCGGAGGGCGATGGGGCCAACCCCACTCGGGGCGACCGCGTTCCAGAACCCGGTTTGGTTCGCCGCGCCGCCGAAACCTGTGGCGGGCGCGAGGGTCCAGACACCTGGTGTGCTGGTGACATCGATATCGATGTTGAACGATTGCGCGTGGGCGGATGCGCTTGCGAGCGCCAATGCGCCGACGAGTGCGAGGTGTTTGAAAATCCAGGCACGAATCGCAGGCCCGAGAACATCTACTGTTGTGGAGTCTGCCCGAGTCCTGCGCGTGCTGATCGCCATAAAGCCCCTCCGTACGTGAATCTGGAAGTATCACCCACGCCTGAAGATTTGCCACAGGCTTATCAACCTTTACACCGTGCGGAGGCCAATAGCGCGCACAGGCAACGTTCCGTTTCGGCGGATGTCGAATCGGGAAGGCACATCAGCAACCTGAGAAACTCGCGCTCAGGAAGTCGAAGATGCCCTGCACGGAGATGCTTCCGGAGTCGTTGAAGTCTGCGGGGCAAGGAGGTGCCGGGCCTTACCACCGTGCAACGCTGCGAGAACTCAATGCCGAAACCTGCAAGCCTCTTGGATCGAGGGCCCCATCAACACCGACGATCGAGCCAGCAGCCCAGGGCGAAGGCGCTCGAAGACATTCTGAACGGTGGTTCGGTCGTACGCCATGACGGAGGTGTAGCCCGTCACAAAGTTCTGGCAGATGTCCTCTTCGCCCCGGGTGCCGGGATTGGCACCGACCAGGAGTCGAGTGCCCGACGGTTATGACGTTCGGCTTCCGGGATGCTCAACGGGCATCGTTGACGTGAGTCTGCATCATTCACGGAACAACTCACGCGATCATCACGCGTGAATCACCCTTCCCTCGCTGGCGAGCGCGGCCTCGCGCACGCTCTCGTGCATGGTTGGGTGCGCGTGGACGGTGCAGATGAGTTCTTCGGTCGTCGCTTCGAGCCGGCGCGCGAGCGAGAGTTCGGCGATCAGTTCGGTCGCCTGGTCGCCCATGATGTGCGCGCCGAGAATCTCGCCGCGCGGCAGGCCGCGAATGATCTTGACGAACCCATCGGTGTGCGCGGCGGCAATTGCCTTTCCGAGCGCGGTCATGGGGAACTGACCGACTGCGTAGTCCTTGCCCTTGACCTTGCCATCGGTGATGAGCTTCTGCTCGGTAAAGCCGACGCTGGCGACCTGCGGCTGGCAATAGGTGCAGCCGGGAATCACGGTGTAGTCGAGCGGGATCGGCTCGTGATGCTTGGTCTTGTCTTTGCGCCACGCGATGCGCTCGACACAGAGAATCGCCTCTTCACTCGCGACGTGCGCGAGCCAGGGCGGGCCGATGACATCGCCAACAGCGTAAATGCCGGGGAGGTTGGTCTTGTAGTCGATCGCTTCGCCGACGGTCTTGCCCGGCAGGTAGTCGGTGACGATGTGGTCCTTCTCGATTTTCAGCCCGAGCGATGCATCACACAGGCCATCGGTGCGGCCCTTGACACCGACGGCCAGCAGCACGCGATCGGCTTCGAGCACCTGCTTCTTGGTCTCGTCGGCTTTGCCGTTTGCCCAGGGCGCAACGGTGACTTTGACCCCGGTGGGCGTCTTCTCAACAGCGGTCGTCGTGTGCGAGGTAAGGATGTTGAAGCCGTGCTTCTTGTATAGTTTCTCCATAGCGGCCGAAACATCTTTGTCTTCCACGGGCAGCACGGTGGGCATCATCTCAACGATGGTGACCTCGGTGCCCATGGACTTGTAGAAGTAGGCGAACTCCATCCCGATCGCGCCCGCGCCGACAACAACGAGCTTCTTCGGGCGTTCCTTGTTGTACATGGCCTCTCGCGCGCCCCAGATGCGGTCACCATCAAACTTTGCAAAGGGCAGATCGCGGGCCACGCTTCCGGTCGCGACGAGCACGTTGTCGGCCGTGATGGTCTGAATCGTCTTGCCGGGTGTTGCGGGGGCGGAGGTCAGCTCCTCCTTCACCACACAATCCTGAACCTCGATCTTGCACTTGTTCCCGTTGGCCGGCGTGGCCGCGTTGATGATCTTGCCGTTGCCGACCAGGTGCGTGATTTTGTTCTTCTTGAGGAGGAAACCGATGCCCCCGTTCAGTTTGCCCGCCACATCGCGCGAGCGGCCGATGATCCGGTCCCAATCGAGTTCGACCGTTCCGTTGATTTTCAGACCCCAGAACTTCTGTTCATCGACCTTCCCCATTTTTTCAACCAGTTCGGCATTGCTGAGCAGGGCTTTGCTGGGAATGCACCCCCAGTTGAGACAGACGCCGCCGAGTTTGGCGCGTTCGATGCACGCGACGGACATACCGAGCTGTGCCGCGCGAATCGCGCCAACATAGCCCGCCGGCCCGCCACCAATCACAACCAGATCAAAGTGCTGCTCAGGCACATGAAACTCCTCAAGGGCGGCACGCGGCCGCGGGTTACGAGAATCGACGACACACCATCTATTTACCGAAAACCGAATCAAAACGATCCAGTTCACTCCTGTCAAATGGGGTGGCACTATAGGGTTTGTTGCGTCTGACTCCAGTTCGCCTTCTGCGACATCAACACCCCGAATAGGTGGGGGGATGGTCGCTGGTGATACAGCCTTCGCGATCCGCAGAGACGGTCGCTCCGTACAGCCAAACAGCCTGAACAGGTGTCTTCCCCAGCCGTTCGGCTGGTCTCGCGGCACTTCCTGCTGGCATGTTCGCCCGGTATCAGGTATGTTATCGAGGTCTTAACATGCTGATAACACCATTATCTCTCTGGGGGAGACGCTCTGTGAGCATAAATTTGGTCCGGCAGACGGTGCTGGTCGCCGCGTTGTTGTCGTCGAGCGCGGCGAACGCTCACCAGGTCACGCGCAACCTGTCGTACACCTCGCCCGGGTGTTGGCCTGCGGATGTAACAAAGCTGGATATCTATACTGCGAACGGGGGCATCACTCCCGGCGCGCCGACGATTCTAAATATTCATGGCGGGGGTTACACCAGCGGCGACAAGCGTGACGATGGACCGCTCTGCGGCCTGCTAGCCGATCGCGGCTTCAATGTCGTCAGCATCAACTACACCTTGGCAACACCCGGTGTCCCATCGTTCCCGCAACCGGTGCGCGATGCCAAGGCGGCCATCCGGTGGATTCGCACCGAGGGTGTGGCGCTCGGTCTTTCGCCGACGATCGTGGTGATCGGGACATCCGCGGGATCAACCATCGGTGTGGCCGCGGCGTTTTCGGAGGGTCATGCCGACTTCGAGCTGCTCGCGCCACCGCTGGGGGGGTATCGGGTTGACGCGGTGGTTGGGGTCTCGGGCCGATATGACCTGGTTTGGGACGCAATGACCAACGGAACGCCGCAGCCGCTCGCGGCCTATCTCGGCGGACCGATTACCAACGAGACCTACTCGGCGCGGTTCAGCAACGCGGCGGCGATCAGCTATGTCTCGCCGTGTACGCCGCCAACAAAGCTGATTCATGGTGATTTGGACCCGGTTGTTCCGTTTCAGCATTCGCTTCGGCTCTCGGGTGCGATGAGCGGGGCGGGTAACTTCAATATCCTTCAGATCTTGCCGGGCGCGGGGCATGGGTCGGGCTCTCTGGCAAGCTCAGGCTTTGTTGCCGATGCCATTGCGAACGCGATCCCGCAACTGCTGGCGAACCCAGTGGTCGGATGCAATACCTCCAACCCCATCACATCTCCCGCAAACGATCGGTGTACCGATGCCTCGTTGCTGGTGCCGGGTTCGATGGTGATGGGCACCACCCTCGGCGCGATCGGAACGATCGTCACCCCGTGCGGGAACGGGACCGATACACGCGATGTGTGGTACCGGTTTACGCCGCCGCTCACACGACGATACACGTTCGATTCGATCCGCGCGAACCCGTCGTTCGATACGACGATCGGTGTGTATTCGACGTGCTCACCGGGGGCTGGGCTGGTGGCGTGTGATCAAGGATCGGGAGGAGCATGGTGCGCGCAGGTCTCCGCGGTGATGAGCGCGGGGCAGCACTACTACATCCGTGTTTCAGGTGTGAATGGCGCGGCGGGCCCGTTCACACTGAACGCTGGTGCCGGTGTTGTCCCGGGTGGCGATGTGCCCGCCAACGATATGTGCGACTCTGCGCAACAAGTCTCTGTTGGGTCAACACTCTCGACAACGGTCAACGCAACTGGCAACGGGACGAGCCAGTGCGGCATCAACGACTACGACGATGTCTGGTTCCAGTTTGTCAGCCCCAACGCCGCGGTTTTCAGGATCAACACTTCGGGCTCACCCTTGTTGCCCGACACGACCCTGGTCGCGTTCGATGCCTGTTCCTCCGAGCCTCTCGCGTGCAATGACAACGCCGCGTTCGATCAGCCGTATGCACAGATTGATCTGCCTCTGCAATATGGGCAGTCGGTGTTGGTGCGCATCGCTGGCGAAGGTGGCGTGCAGGGGCGATTCAGCCTAAACATCGAGCAACTGCCGCGGCCCGATCAGGGCGCGTGCTGCCGCCAGAGCATGTGCGACATTCGCTCGGCCGATGATTGCGGCACGGGTGTGTGGTACCAGCTACTCGCCTGCTCACTGACACCCTGCGTGCCGCCGCCACCACCGGGAGCGTGCTGCAATGGCACAACCTGCACAATGGCTGATGATGCCGTCTCGTGCGTGGGTGCCTTTCTTGGTGCGGGGATGCTTTGCGCAAGCCCGCAGAACCCGATTGCCTGCTGCCCCGCCAACTTTAACCGATCCGGCGGCGTGACCGTGCAGGACATCTTCGATTTTTTGAGCGCGTACTTTTCAAGTGCGAATGCCGGCGACTTCAACGGCACGGGCGCCTGTACGGTTCAGGATGTGTTTGACTTCCTCTCGGCGTATTTCACTGGTTGCGGCGCGTAGGGGTTCGTGCAGTTCGGCGCACGACCGATGCGCAACTGGTCGAACGCGCTGACCACTCGCTCGCACCCTATGGACATGGCGCGAACCACGCGCTCAGAAAGTCGAACAGGTCCTCGAGTGTCGTGCCCCCGATGGTGTTGAAATCCGCGGCGGGTGTGTTGGCGAACCAGGCCGTGAGGTAGTCGAAGATGTCCTGGAGCGTGATTAGACCGTTGCGATCGAAGTCGGCGGGACAGGGCCGCGGAACAGCGGGCAGAATCTGGTTGGTGCTGTAAAGCCCGACATGATCGATCCAGATTGATCGCGGTGTTTCGATGATGCCGCCGGGGTAGGTCGTGCGTGTTTCGATCGTGATGAGACATGCCATGCGGCCGGTTGTGCCGAAGTTCCGAATATTGTTGCCCACAAACGGATCGGTATCGGTGAACTGCGAGAGGGGGATGTTGTAGACATTGGTGCCCGGCAGAATCAGGACTTTGGGCGAATCCCACTCATCGTCGGCCTCTGTGACATCGATCACACCATCGTTGTCGTCATCCTCGCGCAACGTGATGATCAGTTGCAACTGACCGGAGACATAGTTCTCGGGCGCGGTGGACGGGGGCGATTGAACCGCGATACTGAAGATGCTCGCATCGGCCGGAAAGCCGAGCATGCCCGACGAGCGATCAAGCCCGAGCGTGCCCAGCCCAACACCGGCGACTCGGAAGAGGTTGTCGTGACGGAAGTTGGCCCAGCATCGGAGCGATCTGCCCGTGAAGACCGTAATGGTGGAGGGCTCGATTCCGAATGATTGAACGCCGCCGAAGTAGCTGAACAGCGGTCCGAATGGTGCCTGGCCCGCCTCGAAATCATGTGGGATGGCGGACTGGGCGTACGCGACCGGGCTGATCATCGCGGCGGCCAGGATCGGGATTGTGAATCGCATGTGCATGTGAAGTTCCTGAATGGGTTTGCGGCGGGAGTTGGGGGTGATCGGGTGGGCGTGAAACGCCCGCGAGACGGGGTGGCCGCGCGGGCGAGAAGGTGATGCCCCGCGCATCTTGGCGCGGGCACTTCGCACAGGCATTGAGCAGGGAAAACTCAACACCTGGTGAGGCTCAACGACGTGCGAATGAACCGGTGCCGATTCCGACGACCGTCAGGGTGTCACCCGCGTTGATGTGGGGGAAGTCGGTGGGGATCGGTGGATCGTTGTCATGGGGGTTGTCATCGATGACGGTCGTGCGGAACTCCTGCTCAGCAAACCCAAGATCGTTGGTGATGATCGTGCCGATGGGGTTGCCGTTGAGCCGAACCTCGAAGGCTGTGTTGGGCGTAGCGCCGCCAACCTCGACGTTCCACTTCTGAAAGAGGGTGGAGCCGAACATGCTCTCGCGATAGTCACCCTTGGCTTCAAGCTGGGTGCCGGTGCGGATGCGTGCTCGAACGCGGTAATCGACACCTGCATCAGCGGTCGATGCGATCGAGAGGGTGACCATCGCGCCGATGATGGCGACGAGTGTCGGCGCGGAGCGCGCACGGTTGCGAATAAACGAGAACATGAGAAACTCCTTGGGGTCTAAGAACAATCGAGGGAAGAAGGCCCTGCGGCAGGGCCACGATTGGCCGCGGATCCAACGGCACAAGTGGCTCCAGGCAATCGCCGTGCCAGCGCCGTGAAACGGGGCTGGAGCTCCGAACGAGTGTTCAAACACAGCCAGCGAGCAGGAGTGGCTATTGCGGGCCGGAGTCTGTGGGCGTCTGGTGGGTTGCTGGCGAACTGTGGCCCGCTGACGGGCGCACGGCCTTCGGTGGGGCGGAGTTGGCCCTCGATCAGAGATGGCGAGCCTTTGTCGATAGGGCGATGTTCAGCTTATCTACAAACTTCAGGGAAAAAACGACTGGCCACGCAAGGCCATAGGTCGTTGATGACATCCGATGGATGCCTCGGTCGGGATGTTGATCGTGTTGGTCGTCTCGCCCTCGCAAAAGCTTCACCCACAAACGCCCACGTGGGCATGCACCAAGAGGAGAACCCTTGATGAACACTCGAAACACGTTCCGACTTGTCGCGATGGCCGGGCTGCTGGGCCTCGGATCAATTTTCATCGGCGGCGCGGCCGCGCCCAGTCCGCAGTTGACGTTTCACACGTTTATCATCAGCGAGATTTTCACGAGTGTCGATGGGCAGGTTCAGTTCATTGAACTCAAAGAGAACTCCAACTTCAACGGCCAGCAGAACCTGAGCGGGCATACCATCACGGCTGAGAATACCGATGGTTCTGTGGTCAACACCTTCACGTTTCCATCCAATCTGCCGAGCAGCCAGACGGCGGGCAAGCGGGTTCTGATCGCCACGGCCAACTTCGCGGCATTGCCGGGTGGTGTTACGCCGAACTACGTCATTCCCCCAAACTTTCTGTTTACGGGCGGGCGTGTGAACTTTGCCGAACTCTCGGCCGGCGCGAACGTCCTCTACACCAATCTGCCGACCAACGGTTCAAGCTCCTTCAACTTTCCGGGTACCGCGACCGCGGCCAACTCGCCGCAAAACTTCGCTGCGGCCACCGGGTCGGTGAATGTTCCGTCGGGTTCGTGCTGTGTTGGGTCGGTCTGCTCGGTGACCAGCTCGGTCGGCTGTGCGGGGACGTTTACAACCGCGGGCACATGTTCGCCCAACCCGTGTACGCCGTCGGTCACCGGCGCGTGCTGCGCCGCGACGGCCTGCTCAATCGATACCCAGACCAACTGCGTTGGGGCTGGACGGGTGTACAGAGGTGATGGCGTCAGCTGCGGCGAAGTCGGAAACCCGACCGCGTGCTGCGCAGCCAACTTTAATCAGTCGGGCGGCGTGTCGGTGCAGGACATCTTCGATTTCCTTGGGGCCTACTTCGAGGGCGACCCCTCGGCAAACTTCAACAACAGCGGCGGCATCACGGTGCAGGACATCTTCGACTTCCTCTCCGCGTACTTCGCCGGTTGCTGAGTCTAAACCGTGGCGCACAAACCTCGTGCCACAAGTTATCGAACCATTACCGAACGGCCGCAGCGAGCGCTGCGGCCGTTTCTTGCATGGCGGCATGACCGCCCGGCTGACCACCCGCCGCGATCATGCAGGAGAAGGCAAGATCTTGGAACAGCCGGGCTTAGCACCCCGAATCGATATGGGTTGGCGAGTGGCGTGGGTCTTTCGGGAGATGCTGGCGCGTATTCTCGGGCGTGGCATTTGCGATGGGTGGTGTCATGATTCTCCAGTTTAACATCGCAATGGCGAAGGCCTGTCGTCGATGGTCGGTTTGACCGATCATCAAGATGTGATCGAGTGTGCGCGGAGGTCGTGATTCAGGTGCGACTGCGAGGAACGCCGTGTGGCGTCCCACCCCCCCCCGCCCGCGCTTTGGTGGTGAAGTTTAGGTAGACGAGGTCGATTCCATGCATCAACTGGGCCGGTCAGGTGTGATGAGCATCAGTGTGGTGTCGGTGCTTGTGCTTGCGGGCGCGGCGATGGGGAGTGGCTCGCCCATTCGCGATCGGCAGCGCTTCACTCCGCCGGGCGACATTCTCGCCGCGGTTGATGAGGTGGCGGCGCGCTCGGATGACCCTGATGCCCGGCGCGGCACATTGCTCTGGCGGCTTCGGACCAGCCCGATGTGCTACGCCTCGGATCTCTCGCAAGCGGATCTCGAACGGTTGATCGCCGAGACGGATCTTCTGCCGCCCACGCTTGATGCGGGGGGAATCTCGACACGATTCTACACGGACAGCTTCATCTGGGTCGGAGATCTGAGCATCGGCCCCTCAAACCGTGCCCAGCCCGCCAGCCTGACGTATTCATTCCCCGATGACGGTGTGAACTGGGGGCTTTCATCGACCTCGCGAGTCGCGCCGAACAACATCAATGCTCGACTGACGACGACGTTCACGGATGTTGATCGTGGACGTGAGTACATGCGTGCAGGGCTCGCGAGCTGGAAGCGTGCCTGCGGCATCAGTTACACCGAGGTTTCCGACGACAACACGCCGATGACCGGCGAATCGGCGCGCGTGGCCACACGCGGCGATATCCGCATCGGTGGCTTTCCGTTCCTGTCGAGTGATGTGCCCAACGGCACGCTCGCGTACAACGGGTTTCCGACCGCGATGGGTGCCTCGTCGGTTGCCGGTGGCGACATGGCGATCAACACATCGTACTTCATCCCCTCGACCTTTCAGAGCAACGTCGCGGACTACCGCTATTTCAGGAACACCGTGGCGCACGAGCACGGGCACGGGCTTGCGTGCATCCACTCCATCCCGTGCGACCGCACGAAGCTGATGGAGCCCACGATCACGACCGATTTCAACATGCTGCAGCGCGATGAGATTCGTGCTGCGCAGCGGAACTACGGCGATCGATTCGCGGGCAATCAGTCGGCAGCCAACGCCAAGGACTTCGGCAACCTGACCTCGCCCATCGTGCGATCGGTTCTGGTCCGCGACCTCTCGACCAATGGCTCAACAGGCTTCGGGTTCACGAGCGAGGATTTTTACCGCTTCACCATCGACACCCCGCAGAGTGTGAACATCACCGTCACGCCGGTGGGCGAGTCGAGCCTGCAGGGTCAGCAGATCGGCTCATGCAGCGGCACCGAGGTGACGGTTGATTCACTCACCGCGGGCAACCTGCGCTTCGAGCTGCGCGACGCGTCGAACGTGCTGATCTTCAGCGCCAACACTCAGCCCGCGGGCTCACCCGAGACGCTCAACGTGCCCGCGCTCGGAGCGGGGACATACATCCTTTATGTGCGTGATGGCGGCCCAAACCCCGTGGCCAATCAGGTGCTGCAGAACTATGACCTGCTCATCCGCATCGGCACGGCCAAGGCTCCCCCTGATGCGATCGCCGGCCTCAACAAGCGCGTCCGCGCGGGGACGAACGCCTGGTTCAACGGTTCGGTCAACTCGCGCGCGACCGAAACGGGCGCGACGCTCCCCGTTTCTGGATACGACTGGGATCTGGATGGCGATGGGGCCATCGATGTCGATGACACCGCCGCGCCCTCGACCATCTACCCGAGCAACGGTGTGTACCCGGTCACCCTGCGCCTGACCGACTCAAACGGCACAACCGCGACCGACACGATCAACGTCACGGTCTTTGGCGCGACGACCGCGGTGACGAGCATCTCACCACCGAGCGGGACACCCGGAACCTCGGTCCCCGTCACGATTATCGGCACGAACTTCAGGGGCGTTGTCGCGGCCTCGCAGGTCACCGTGACCACCGCGGGTGGCGGCGTGTCGGTCATCGGTACACCGGTCGTCAATACACTCGGCACACAGATCAGCGGGCTCTCGTTCGTAGTGGCCGCGGGCGCGCTTCCGGGCACTCGCACCGTCAACATCACCAACGCCGATGGTCAGGGCGCGAGCGGATCGGGCGCTGCGGTCTTCACCGTCGGCGCACCACCCGGCCCGCCGATCAACGATGAATGTGCCGGCGCGATGAGCTGGGGCAACCTGACTGGCCTGCGCCCGTTCAGCAACATCAGCGCTACGCGCAGCTCTTCACAGAGCTTCGCCGGCACAGGCTGCCCGGCTCCCGGCTTCATCGAGAACGACGTGTGGTTTACGTGGACCGCTCCCGCGAGCGGCAACCTGGTGGTCTCAACCGATAGCGCCGCCGTCGGGTTCTCAACAAGGGTTGCGGTCTATCGCGCCAGCGCGGGTTGCCCGCCCACGGGCAACGCCTTCCGATGCGACGATTTCAACGCATCGTTCAACCTCGCGGTGACCGCCAACGCCAACTACACCTTTCAGGTCGGCTCAACAACGGCCAACATCACCGGCACGGCGAACGTGATTCTCAACCTCTCACCCACGCAGGGCTCGTGCTGCCTGCCGAGCGGCGTCTGCTCGATCACCGCCGATACCGGATGCCCCGGCGGTCAGTGGTTCTTCTCAGGTGTCTGCACACCCAACACCTGCGAACAACCGACCGGTGCGTGCTGCACAGCCACCGGCTGCACCGTGGTCGAACAAGCCGTGTGCAGCAATCTTCCTGGCGATTGGCGCGGGGCCAGCACCCTCTGCGGTGAGGCCGGAAACCCCATCGCCTGCTGCCCCGCCAACTTCAACCAGTTCGGGGGCGTGACTCTTCAGGATATTTTCGATTACCTGACCGCCTGGTTCTCAAACACGCCCGATGCCGACTTCAACGGCGTCGGCGGCGTCACGCTGCAAGACCTCTTCGACTTTCTGGGGGCATGGTTTGCCGGTTGCCCATAACTGTGCGTTTGGCTCGCGAGTTCGCCCATCGCGGGCGGATCTGCGGCCTGTCCATCCGGTTCCGGTATAATCACCTGTTCCCCATCCTGCCATGACTTCCCGCTGCTTTCACATCTTCTTGGCTCTGCTTGTCGGCCTGTGGGCGCCGCTCTGTTGTTGTCAGGCCGAACTTTTCGCCACCACAACTCTCGCATCGCTTTTGTCGAACTCGAACCCCGCGTCAGCGGCGACCGAAGAGGCTCATGGCTGCTGCGAACGGTGCCGCAACAAAGAGCGGGCATCGCCGCCCGCGGAACAATCCGGACCGAGCCAGTCGCCGCAGCGCGACCCGTGCGACGATTGCCCGGCGTGCAGCGGCACGGCCATGACGGTGTCCGGCACCGATCAGCGCATTTCCCTCCCCGCTTTCGATACGCTCGCGCTCGATGGCTTCATCATCGAGCTGCCCAACACCCCAGCCGAGATCGATGCGCCCCGAGCGCGTCGTTGGACTGGTCCGCCCCGATCATCGGATATTGGCGGCCGCGCCGTGCTGCGCAGGCAGTGCGCGCTCATCATCTGATTCGCCCCGGTTGAGTGGCCGCAGCGCAGCGCGCACGCGTTCGCCGCCACCGCATGTTCAATCGATTGTCCAACTTCACCGGACACCGATTGATCGACAACTTCACTCCACAACATCATCTTCGGGGTCGATGCCCATGCTTACCGCCACAAGCGATCTGTCCGCGCTCTCGCGCCAGCGGTCGAATACAACTTCGCCTTCGCAACCCGGTCTGTTTGTGCCGCGACCTCCCACGCGATGGAAATCGCGGGTGCTGCTCCCACTCGCCATTCTTGCGACGACACTGGGCCTTGGTGCCTATGGCGCACGGTCGGCGTTGTGGCCAGCGATTGATGTCTGGGTAACTCCGGTTGTGGTCAAAGCCGAGGGCGGTGCGCCGACAACGCCCGATGCCGATACGCGTGCTGGCGGCGATGAAGGTACACCTCCGCCCATCACCGATACCCGCCCCGGCGCGGTCTTGAGCCAGGCTCCGGGATGGATCGAGGCCAGCCCCTACCCCATCACGGTCGCGGCCTTGACAGATGGTGTGGTCAAGGAGGTGCTCGTGCTCGAAGGCGAGCGGGTCGAGGCCGACAGCGTGGTCGCCCGAATGGTGGATCTGGATGCGAAGCTCGCCCTGCGCCGCGCCGAAGCCGAGCTGGCCGAACGCCAGGCCGCCGCCGCCCGCGCCCGCGCCGATGCCAGCGCCGCCGCCGCACGCACTGAAGAAGTTCGCGATGATGTGTCGCGCAAGCGCGGACTGGTCGAGGCCGGTGCCGTCTCTGCCGGTGAGTTCTCCCGGCTTGAGCATCGCCTGCGGGCCGTGATGAGCGAGAGCGATTCGGCCATCGCCGGCGTGGCCGCGGCACAAGCGGCGATTCATACCCACGAGGTGCTGTGCGAAGAAGCGCGGCTCGCGCTCGACCGCACCGAGATACGTTCACCCACCAGTGGTGTCGTGATGGTGCGGCTTGTCGAACCGGGCACACGCATATCCATGAATGACCGTTCAGGCGAGGCGATGGCCGGGGGCATCGTCCGGCTCTACGAACCTTCCACTCTTCAGGTGCGCGTCGATGTCCCACTCGCCGATGCTTCAAAGATCGGCGTGGGCACCATGGCCGAGATCGTGACCGAAGCGTTACCCGGCACAACCTTCAAGGGTGCGGTCACGCGCATCATGCAGGAAGCCAACATCCAACGAAACACCGTGCAGGTGAAGGTCTCGATCAAAGATCCTGTGCCCACGCTCAAGCCCGAGATGCTGACACGAGTCCGCTTCCGCGGCACTTCACACAGCCCGCCCACGGGTGCTGGCGAGAGTGGCCATGCCAGCACGGATGAAGGTGACACACTCATCCTCGCACCCGCGAGCGCACTGAAGCCCGTCAGCGGCAACAAGTCACAAGCCTGGATCGTCGATCAGCTCGCAGGTTCTCGCGGGCCGGTGGCCGCGCTGCGCGACCTGACCATCATCGAAGGAACCATCGCCGACGCCGATGGATACATCGTCATCATTTCCGGGCTGCGTGCAGGCGATCGGTTGATCGTCGATGCACCATCCACGCTCAAGCCCGGCGCGCGCTTGCACGTGCTCGGTGAGCGATCCAACAACCAACCCACGACGGAGAATCCTTGATGCCACCCACTTCGCACACACCGTTGATCGAGTGTCGCACGCTCACGAAATCGTACAAGAAGGGTGGCGGCACCATCACGCCCCTGCACGAGTTGGATCTCGATGTCGCATCCGGCGACTTTGTCGCGCTCATGGGTCCATCGGGCAGCGGCAAGACCACGCTGCTCAACCTCATCGCGGGCATTGATACGCCCACCGGCGGAAGGTTGAGCATCGACGGTGTGGACATCGCTTCGCTCTCGCGCAGCCGTCTTGCCGACTGGCGATCCACAAACGTCGGATACATCTTCCAGCTCTACAACCTCGTGCCCGTCCTCACGGCCTACGAGAATATTGAGCTTCCCCTGCTGCTGCACCCCATGTCGCGCCGTGAGCGGCACGACCGTGTCGCCGCCGCGCTCGGGCTTGTGGGCGTCGCCGATCGCCACGACCACTACCCGCGTCAGCTCTCGGGCGGCCAGGAACAACGCGTCGCCATTGCCCGCGCCATCGTGACCGACCCGCGCATCATCGTTGCCGATGAACCGACCGGCGATCTTGATGCCGACTCGGCAACATCGATCATGCAACTACTCTCCCGACTGAACAGCGAGCTTGGCAAAACACTCCTCATGGTCACGCACGATGCCAAGTGCGGAGCCTACGCCCGCCGCACGCTTTACCTCGAAAAGGGCCGACTCGTCGAGCCCGCGACGCTTGCCCGCCAACCACTCGATTCATCAAAGAATCTGCACGCCACGCACATCGTCGCGAGCACGCGATGATTCCATCGGAGTTCCCATGATCGCCCCTCGTCACATTCCCCTCGTGCTCAAGCAGGTCTGGCGACACCGCACACGCAGCCTGCTCACAATCGCCGGTGTCGCGGTGGCGATGTTCCTGTTCGTCGCCGTTCAAACGCTTCAACGCGGCGTGACCGAGGCCACAGAGACCACCGCCGCCGACACCACGCTCATCGTCTACCGCGAGAACCGCTTCTGCCCCGCCACCAGCCGACTGCCCGAGTTTTATCAGCAGCGCATCGCCAAAATCCCCGGTGTGACCAGCGCCATCCCCATGAAGATCGTCGTCAACAACTGCCGCGCCAGCCTCGATGTCATCACGTTCCGCGGTCTCTCCGCAGACAACATCGCCCCCGCCGCCGCCAAATGGCAACTGCTCACCGGCTCTCTCGACGAGTGGAAGTCACGATCCGATTCGGCCCTCGTCGGCGAACGACTCGCCGCACGCCGCGGCTTTCGTGTCGGTCAATCGTTCGATTCTTCGGGAATCACCGTCACCGTTGCGGGCATCATCCGTTCACCCGAAGCGCAAGATCAGAACGTCGCGTACGTTCACCTCGATTTCCTGCAACGCGCTTCAGACAAGGGCGGCGCCGGAATCGTGACGCAGTTCATCGTCAAGGTCGCCGACCACACCATGCTCGAATCGACCGCCAAGGCGATCGATGACGAGTTCCGCACCGATGCCGACCCCACGCAGACTCGCCCCGAAAAAGCCTTTGTCGCGCAGGCAGGCGCGGATATCGTCGAGATCGTCGGATTCACCCGCTACCTCGGCTGGGGATGCCTCGCCACGGTGCTCGCGCTCGTGGCCAACGCCATCGTCCTCAGTGTGCAGGACCGCATCAAGGAGCACGCCGTCCTTCAGACCCTCGGCTTTCGCTCCGGGCTCATCGCACGCCTCATCATGGCCGAGGGCATCGTGATCGGCTTCATCGGCGGCGCGCTCGGCACGATCGTCGCCTTGCTCGTCGTGATGTACGGGCAGTTCAGCCTCTCGACCGAAGGCCTCAGTGTCAATGTCTCGGGCAACTGGCGCATCGTCGCGCTCGGCCTCGCCATCTCCGCCGCCGTGGGCATTCTTGCGGGTCTTGTCCCCGCGCTGCAGGCCGGTCGGCGAGAGATCGCCCAATGCTTCCGTGCGGTCTAACCCGAGAACCATCCATGAAACTCCTCCCCTCCAGCTACGCCGTACGAAACCTTGGCCGCTCGCGCTCGCGCCTGCTGCTCAGCGTGCTCGGGAGCGCGCTCGTGGTTCTCCTGGTCATGGCGGCGGGCGCGTTTGTTCGCGGCATGGATTCCTCCCTTCGTTCCACCGGCCGCGTTGACAACATCATCCTCGCCGGCGCGGGCAGTGAAGAATCCATCGAACGCAGCGAGATCGATGCCGGTGTGGGCAGCATCGTCGCCGCCAGCATCCCCGGAATCCGCACCAGTGCGGGCATGGCCTACGTCTCGCCCGAGGTCCACGTTCAACTTCCGCTCAAAGTCTCCGCCGCTCAGACCCGTGCCCCGCTCATCACGGTTCGCGGCATAACCCCCGCGGCCACGCTCGTGTACGCGCACGTGCAGATCATCGACGGCCATCTTCCGACCGCCGGACGCGATGAAGTGATGATCGGTGCCGCCGTAGCGACCAAGATGGGCATCGCCGAGACTGAACTGACCATCGGCAAATCCGTCCTCATCGACAATCGCCCATGGAAGATCGTCGGACACTTTGTCGCGCCGGGCTCGGTCACCGAGTCCGAAGTCTGGACCAACCTCGGCGACCTGATGACCGCCACCAAGCGCACAACGCTCTCGTGCGTGGTCATCACCGTCGATCCTGAAGAGGTCGAGTTTGCCGATGTCGCCGCGTTCACGCAGATGCGGCTCGATCTCGAACTCTCGGCCATGCCCGAGGCTGAGTACTACGCCAAGCTCTCCACCTTCTTTGCGCCCATCCGCGCGGTGGTCTGGATCACCGCGGGCCTGATCGGCCTCGGCGGGCTTTTCGGCGGCCTCAACACCATGTACGCCGCCTTCGCTTCGCGCGTGCGCGAGCTGGGCACGCTGCAATCGCTCGGCTTTCGCCGCCTCGCCATCGTCCTCAGCCTTGTTCAGGAATCAATCCTCGCCACCGCCAGCGGTTCACTCATCGCCTGCCTCGCGGCCGTTCTTCTTCTCGATGGTCTCGCCGTCCGATTCTCGATGGGTGTCTTCGGACTCGTCATCGATCCCTTCGTTCTCGGCCTCGGGCTTGCCGCCGGGCTCGCCCTCGGCCTTCTCGGCGCGCTCCCACCCGCGTGGCGTTGCCTCCGTCTGGCCATTCCCACCGCGCTCAAAGCCTTCTGATCCACTCGCCCCTTTCACCCTCGGAGCTTTCCATGAACCCTCGATCCTTCGCCCATCTTGTTGCGCCCTGCCTCGCACTCTGCACACTGCTCACACCTTGCAATGGCTCAGCAGCGCACGCTCAGTCAACAACAACCAAAGACTCCGCCGTGCTCCCCAAAGGCTTGCCTCAATCCCTCATACTCAACATCGCCCCTTCCGATGCCAAAGGCATCCTCGCTGCCAAGCCCACCGCCAAGAAGGGCGACCCCATCGTTCTTCGCGGCCAGATCGGCGGCAGCAAAGACCCCTTCACACCCAAGCGGGCCGCCTTCACCCTTGTTGATACGAGCCTTGCGCTCTCGCTCAAGAACCCCGATGGCACCGACTGCAGAACTCCTTGGGACTTCTGCACCCACTCCGCCCAAACCATCGCCGCCAACTCCGCAACCATCCAGGTGACCGATGAAAATGGCCGCGTCGCGCCCGTCGCGCTCGCGGGTGTCGGTGGCCTGAAGCCCGGTGGCGAAGTCATCATCGTCGGCGTGGTCGATCAGGCCGATGGCAAGGCATCGCTCGTGATCAACGCCACCGGCATCTACATCAAAGACGGCCCGCTCTCGCTGCCCGAAGGCTTCTTCCTTCCCGCCGCGCCCGCCAACGCCAGTGCCATCAAGGCCGCCAAGCCCACCATCAAGCCCGGCGATGAAGTCACGCTCCGCGGCCGCATCGGCGGCAGCACCAAGCCCTTTGTCGATGGCCGCGCCATGTTCACACTCATCGACATGGAGCTCAAGCCCTGCAACGCCAACCCCGACGACAAGTGCGTAACCCCATGGGACTACTGCTGCGACACCCGCGCCGATATCCTCGCGTGCGCTGCCACCATCCAGGTCTCCGATCCGACCGGAATGCCCATCAAACTCGGCCTCAAAGGCCGCGCCGGACTGAAAGAACTTTCCGAAGTCATCGTCGTCGGCAAGGCCATCAAGGCCGATGGAAAGGCGCTGGTCGTCAATGCCACGGGTGTGTATGTGCAATAAGGCGCGGCCGAATGATGGCTTGAGCAAGCAACACTGCACACTCGCTATTCAGCAAAGGTGGCTTGGCTTCCAAACTGTTATGGACATCCGGCAAAATAGAACCCCAGAAAATCGAAGATGTCCTGCACGCTGAGCGTTCCGGTCAGGTTGACATCTGCTGAAAATCCAGCGAGGCACTCTATGTTCAACATGTGCCTCTCCTTTCACGACGATGGGTTGTGTAAAGCATCATCATGACAACAGGCAGCGCCGACACTGGCACAGGGATCGCTGCCGCAATTCGAACTCCAGTACCTGCCGCTGAATGTGTGGGCGCTCTTCCGCCACGAAACCCAATAAAGTCACCAGCAGAATCCCCAGGCGGTCCCCCCCAGTAACTCCCATCGAGCGACCGAAAGCGGAAGCCATCTAGGATGAAACCCTCAGCATCTTCGCACCACTCCGATCGTCCCCCCCGCCGCATCGAGCAACCCCCACGGCGTCTGCACATCGGGATAAGCACCAAGCCGCACGGCATATGGGTTCAGTCCTGGGAATGTCCGGTTGCCCCACCCCGAGTTGGCCTGCGCCAGCGGGCCATTGGGGTCCGGGCCAGGAATCACATCCACACCTCCCGCCAGCACATGCACGCCCGGCGGGCCATACGCCAACGGCGCATCGCTCCCGTTCGGCTGCGTCCACCACCCACCCTGACCTGCGCCATCCTTATCCGGATCGTAATGGACCGCCTTCAACCATTCATTCCACGTAGGTATGAAGTACCGCGCCGCCGGCGAGCGCACCCGCTGGTCGGTGTAGATGCTCCCCGGGATCGTCACGAAGCTGCTCACGTCGTACGCCCCGCTCAGAAAGGCCTCGCGGTTCAACGACTTGCCGTTGTGCAGCCAGTTGCAATAGACCGCCGCCGTGCGCCAGGTGATATCGCCCACACCCCGCATCGCCGCGGCGGGGCTGAAGCCGAATCTCGCACCCCCCGGTGTGTTGGGCGCCACCTGAACCCCGCCCCAGATGCCGGGCGCTTCCACACCGGGAATCCATTCGCTTCGCGGCCGGTCGAAGGCCGCACTCATGAACTCGACCCACTGCGCGGTCGTCACCTCAAACTTCCCGATCCGATACTCGCAATCAACGCGCCCAAAACCACCACCCCCAGCCCCCGCAACCAGCACCTGATGGTTGAGCTGCACTGGCCATCGACGTTGTGTTGAACGGCATGTTGAACTGAGCGCACAGAGCGACCTTTCTTCCACGCCGGATAAACTCCGGGCGGAGACTTCACAGGTCACGCTCTCCAACAACACCCAGCGTAAAAGGCATCGCCCCCCACCACAACGCCCCGAATGCCCAGATTGCATCAAGATTCTGTTCAGACCCCGCCCGATCGCTCGTGCGCCCAGCATCCCCCTGACCACTACCCTTCCTGTTCATGCCCCCACCCCCCACCCCTCCCCTCTCACCCATCCCCGAGATCCTCGCCGACCTCCGCGCCGGCAAGATGGTCATCCTCACCGATGATGAGGACCGCGAGAACGAGGGCGACCTTATCCTCCCGGCCCAGTTCGTCACGCCCGAGGCCATCACCTTCATGCTCTCGGTCGCACGCGGCTACATGTGCCTCTCGCTCACCGAGGCCGATTGCAACCGCCTCGATCTTCACGCCCAGGCCGCGGTCAACACCTCCGCCCGCGGCACACCCTTCACCGTCTCCATCGATGGCCACCCGCGCCACGGCTTCACCACCGGTGTGAGCGCGCGCGAGCGGGCCAACACCATCAAGATGGTCATCGACCCGGCCACCCGCCCCGGCGACTTCGTGCGCCCCGGGCACATCAACCCGCTGCGCTCGCGCGATGGGGGTGTGCTCGTGCGCACCGGTCAGACCGAAGGCTCGATCGATCTCTGCCGCCTCTCGGGTCTGCACCCCAGCGCGATCATCATCGAGATCATGCGCGATGATGGTGAGATGGCCCGCATGCCCGACCTCTCGCTGCTCGCCGCCAAGCACAACATCAAGATCTGTTCGGTCGCGCAGATCATCGAGCATCGGCTCAGTCAGGAGCACGAATCGCTCGTGCGCCGTATCGAACCGCTCGACGGCGCGCCCCTTCGCACCCGCCTCGGCGAGTTCAAGCTCTTCGCCTTCGAGTCGATCGTCGATCCACTCCCCCACCTCGCGCTCACCGTCGGCACCATCGGCGCGCTCGATCCCCTCACCCGCGCCGTCATCCCCACCCCCATTCCCACCCTGGTCCGAGTTCACCGCCGCAACCTCCTCGGCGACCTCTTCCTCGACCTCGGATCTTCCCCTGATGGACCTTCCGCCGACACGCTTCATGCCTCGATGAAGATGATCCAGCGTGCCGGCCGCGGCGTCATCGTCTACCTCCGCCCGGAGGGTCGGGCCGACCATCCAGACGCAAATAGTGCGCTCGAAGCCCGCCTCCAGACCATCCGCCGGGCAGATTTTCATCAGGAACTGACCGAATCCGAGCGCGCCAGTCTGGCCGCTTCCAAGCAGGCACCACCCGCCATGCGCGACTACGGTATTGGTGTGCAAGTCCTTAGGGCACTTGGACTTTCGTCACTTCGCCTCCTCACCAATCGCCACACCGAACTTCCCAATCTCGATGCCTTTGGGCTCACGGTTGTCGATCGTGTGCCGATCGATCTGGACAACATGCAAAATCTGCGCTGATCGTCCACACAAGTCTTTCATTCAGATACGAAACTCTGTACCATCTGGGTCCTGCGCACCCAGTTTGGGGTACGCTCGCGATGCCCTCGTCCACCGAAACAGGCGGGTCTGTGATACCCGCCAACCCCACTTTCTGGAGTGAGGGCAAAGTTTGCCGGTGGCCAGTCATCTGTTTCGTATGTGGTGAGCCGCGACAGCCGAACGTGTGTGGCAAAGGACTGCCGCGGCGATGACAAGTCGGGGACCCCAATGTCCTGTACTCATTTGTTCCGATGGAGCACGCTGACGTGCCTCATTGCGCTCGCGCTGTTTCTGGCTTCTCCCGCAAAGGCGGTTGTCGAGGGCCAACCGATACCACTGACCGATCGTCGCTTTGATGCGGTCGGACTTTTACTGACTGTTCAACCGTGGAATCCGTGCGGGGGTTGGGTCTCGGGCAGTTGTACGCTGATCGCTCCCAATATCGTGATGATGGCTCGTCACTCCGTGCAGCGCACGGATGGGACTCTGCCACCCGCCAACTCGCAGGCGATCCGCGTGCGTTTCCGGCGCGCTGCGAATGGTGTCGCCAACAACCACTTTGCGGGCAACCCCGACGACTGTCAGACGACCTTTCAGGAGATCTATGTTCGCGAGACGGTGGCCGCGCCCTTTGCGGGTATTGATCTGGTGCTTGGTTTTTTGGAGACGGTTCCCGTGGGCATCACGCCGATCGGGGCGGATGTGAGCTTTGCCTTCGACCGGTCGCACCCAATCATTCTTGCCGGCTGGGGATACGCCGGTCGCTGCGTTCAAACCGGTGACGCGTGGACGCTCAGGAATGACTACGGGGTGTTGCCCGCGCAGCGCTGGCCGAGTACGTACACGTTCGAGTACAACCAGATGACCTTCTCCGGGTCGTGCATGACCTGGCCTGCGGACGTGAACTGGGTCATTGGCAACGTTCACGATTCGGGCGCGCCGATCTTGATCGAGGTGCCGAATCCGACGCTGGCAGGCGGGACTGAACTCCGCGTGGTTGGCGTGGTCACTTCGTACAGCATCGCTCAACGCCTGAGCAGTTGGAACCTTGCTGGCGGTCAGCCCTCGATTCTGAATGCCGTTGCTGATTACGCATGCGCCGAGTTTGATGGGCTTCCCGGTGTCTCATCGGAGGATCTGTTCGCGTATGTGCAGTCGTGGATCTCGGGCGAGCCGCGTGCGAATGTCGATCAGGATCCGGGCGTCACGCTCTCGGATCTGCTGATGTATGTTCAGCATTTTCTGGGTGGGTGCTGAGCCGTACGCCACCGATCGCAATCGGTAACCCACTGTCTGACAACACGTTGCGTCAAGTCGCTCGCGATCAATCACCTTGTGACGCGTGCGCGTAATCGTTCACATTGACAATTATTTCACAAGCGACTTGCAAGTTTGGGCTTTGCTTGGATAAACTTGTCCTTCGTTGCGGGTGCCCACTCAGTAGTGGTGGGGCAACCACAACATCATGAACCAACACGCACAGGTAAGAACCCAACCAGGAGATGGAACGATGAACTGCTCGAAACTGCTCGCGGCGATGCTCTGTTGTACGGCCACCTTGACGACCGGCGCGCTTGCTCAGGAAGGCAAGAAGCCCGAGATGCCCAAGATGCCGACCATGCCGACCATGCCGAAGGAAATGCCCAAGGGAACACCCCCCGCGGACATGTCCGCGATGGACTCGGCCGAGATGGAAGCGATGATGAAGGCGGGAATGCCCGGCCCGATGCATGAGTGGATGGGCAAGTTCGTGGGCTCGTGGGATGCTTCCTGCAAGATGTGGATGAAGCCCGGCGCTCCCATGATGGAGAGCAAGGGGACCATGACCACCGACATGATGTTCGGCAAGTACGCCCACTCCATGTACAAGGGCGACATGATGGGCCAGCCCTTCGAGGGCGCGGCCGTCATGGGCTACAACAACGTCACCGAGAAGTTCGAGTCGTCCTGGATCGACTCGATGAGCACCGGTGCGATGGCCTCGACCGGCACGCTCAGCGCCGACAAGAAGACCCTCACCATGACCGGTGAGACTGTCTGCCCCATGACCAAGAAGCCCTGCGCCACCCGGGAAGTCTACAAGTGGGTCAACGACAACAACTACATCATGGAGATGTATTCGACCAAGGATGGCACGGAGTGGAAGGTGATGGAGATTTCCTACACCAAGTCCAAGGGCGCGATGAAGGAGAAGGACGCCATGGACAAGCTGAAGGATGAGGCCGCCAAGAAGTCCAAGGAAATGGAAGACAAGCTGAAGGCAAAGATGCCGACCAAGTAAGGTCGGGGCATCAGCCTTTGACCAATCCGCTTTGAAGTTAGAAATGATTCATTCAAGACGGGCCTGCGCTCAGCGCAGGCCCGCTTGCTTTTTTGCACAGGTGCGCTGCTCATCGATCCACTTCCTCCACACCGCCCAGTCCGTAAAGGCTTTCATCTCAATCTCCTCGTGGTTTCATTCGGCGATCGCATGATGATTGTAATCGCCAAGCGTCACGATCGCTGGCCGCACAGTCATTAAGCCTGAATCACAACCTCTCACCTGATGGAGAATCCTCATGAAGATTGATCGAATGTCCATGACCACGCTTGTGGCCTGCATGATGGCCACCACCACCGTTTCCCTGGCCCAGTCGGGGAACATGAATGATCCACCGCGTACGACCGATCAGGACCGTAAGACGATCGTCGCGCCGATGGACTCCGGGCGCAGCAGGCTGAACTCCACACCCGACGCCGATAAAGCCGCGCGCGAGAAGGCGGCCACTCCGGGCGAGATGCATCGCAACCTTGAGAAGTGCGTCGGCACCTGGGACTTGCAGGTCAAGTCGATGCTCCCCGGCCAGCCTGTTTCCGAGAGCACGGGAACATGCACTTCAGAGTCGATGCTCGGCGGGCGCTTCATCCACTCGATGGTCAAGGGTGAGCAAAACGGTCAGCCCTTCGAGGGCATGGCGTTGATCGGCTACAACAACAACACCGGCAAGGTCGAGCAGACCTGGGTTGACAACATGTGTACTGGCACGGTGCTCTCGACCGGCACGTTCGACGCTGACAAGAAGGTGTTGACGCTCAATGGTGAGAAGAAGGACCCGGCCTCGGGCAAGATGATCAAGTGCCGCGAAGTGACCACATCGACAGGCGACGACCGCAAGGTCACCGACTACTACATCACCGGTGATAATGGCGCCGAGATCAAGATCATGGAAATCATCGCCACGAGGTCATCGTCGGGCAACGACGGTCGCACCAACTGGGATCGCATGAATGAGAACAACAAGCGGAACACTGACGCGAATCGCAACCGCGACGCCGAAGATCGAAACCGCAACAAGTGAGCACATCGACAGCAGCGTAACGACGCCTGTCGGACCTCAGGCCCGCGCCACACGCGGGCCTTCTTCATTTTTCAGGTGGCGAGTTCTGATTGCGCACGCATGAGCGAACCGGGCCGCAGCAGGTGTTCGAGGATCTCGCCACAGGATGCGATCTGGCCCGGCCACATGAACATCGCGCCCAGATCGCGCGCGGCGACCCAGCGAAAGTCCGTGTGTTCATCGTTCAAGGTTGGCGACCAACCGGGCGACACCTCGGCCGCGAAGCGTGGCGAGAGGATGATCGCATCAAGCTCGGCAATAAAGAACGGGTGGACCTGCTCAAGCGCGTGCAGAGACAACAGCGGCGATGCGGGTGGGCCAATCCCCAGCTCCTCACGCATCTCGCGCCGCGCACACGCAACCGCCGTCTCGCCCGATTCGACGTGCCCCATCACCGGGTGCCAGGTGTCCGCCAGCGGCGGTCCTTGACGCAAGACCTGCAAAAAGTAAACCCCCACCCCCCCGCCCGCCCCAGCCCCCCCATCACCCGCTCGCTCCACCGTGTCTGAATCCATCGAGGAGCGGCGGCGTTCCGCCGACTCGGGCCGCCCCACTTTTCTCGGCGGGTGCACCGATCTCTGGAAGATGTAGACATCGATCACATCGCTGCGGATTCGAGGACCACCCGCGGGTGTGAGGCGATGACCGGCGGAGTTGGTGTCGGGTGTGGTCATGGGTGAACGGGTGCAAACTTCGTGGCGGCGGGTCGATCGCCCGAATGTGCGTTGGTCGATGGTGTTCGGGATTCGAGGTTCAGAATGATCTCGGACTTGGTGAGTGTCTCATCCCACTCATCGGATGGATCCGAATCGGCAACGATCCCTGCGCCGGCAGAATAGGTCCACCGACCCTGCTTGATGGTGTCGATCCGATCGTGATTTTCGGAGGGACGACCAGCGACCAGCACGGTCCGGATGGCCACATTGAAGCAGGCGTGCCCACCGTCGGACACATAGCCGATGCTTCCGGTGTAGGGGCCGCGAGGGTGAGCGGGCGATTCGAGTTGATCGATGATCTGCATGGCCCGGACCTTCGGCGCGCCGGTGATGGACCCTGCGGGGAATGTGGCGCGAAGCAAATCGGCAACTTCGAGCGAATCGCGCAATCGACCTTCGATGGTTGCGACTCCGTGCAGCACACCACCACTTCCCGGGCCGATCGAGGCGCGGGCATGACGCTCGAACGCGCGTGCCTGAACGACACGGATGGATCCAAACTCGCAGACGCGACCGAGATCGTTGCGCATCAGGTCCACAATCATGGCCAGTTCGGCCGCGTCCTTCTCGCTTGCGCCCAGGGCGTGGTCGGGAAGATCGGCACTGCGCGTGCCCTTGATCGGGCGCGTGACAACCCGCCGCGTGTGGGCATCATGGTCGATGAAGAGTTCCGGGCTCATGGAAACAAGCGCGGCACGCGCCTCGGGCCGCGGCACATCTTCAACATAGGCCCCGTACCACGGACGCGCCTGCGCCATCAAGTCCGCAAAGAGTTCGCGAGATGAGCCGCGGAAGTGGCCGCGAAGGGTGTGCGAGAGGTTGACCTGAAAGACATCGCCCGCATGAACAAACTCGACGGCCCGCACAGCGGCCTGCACGAATCGGCAACGATCATCGGCCGAAAGCCCATCGGGAGAGTTGAGAGTAAATCCCGGTGAGGCCCTGTCGGGTTGATCAACAATCGGCGGAAGCGGCGCGGCCTTTGAACCGACCCGCCACCACTGCCCGGTCTGACCGTCGTGAACATACGCGCTCGGGCACCGCCACCAGAGCATCGAGGGCCAATCACTCTGTGCGTGATGAGAGTTCGCAAAGTCGTGGGCTGTCGGTTCAACGATCCGACCCAACTCATAGGAGAGCGAACCGATCCACCCACCGAGAAAGGGAGGGACATCGGTTGCGGGAGGTGGAGACGCCATCGTGGTCGAGCGGCAAGCCGCGGCAATTGTTGTGAAGGGGTCGCCGGCCGGATCGACGGTGGGGCGGAAGTCTTCAGATCCGCACCAGGACGGTTGAGCGTTGCCAGACTGGTGACGAAGCGCGCCTGTTGGTTGCGCAATAATGGTCCATCGCGACCACGAAGGGTCGGCAAGACCATCCGGACGCCCTGACCAAAGAACCGCCAAGAGTCGATCAGCGGGCCATCCGCGCACGATCGCGGCGGGTTCGGCCCGTAGTTGCAGAGGCTCGGCAAGAGCCTCGTGCGGGTGGTCAATTGGTCGGATTGGCACGCAGAATGGTACCAGTGGGCCGCTCACGACTGTAAACTAAGCACGAAAGCCGTAGCAAGTTCATGGCGAACGGGTCGTTTTTGGGTATCGAGTGATCTATCATGCCCGTCCTTTGTGGTCCGCGGAATACCCCGAAAGCGGGTGGATCATCAGAGGCGGCAACGAACAGCCTTTCCAAACGCAAACCTGACAATCGGCCGCGAGTTGACGGCCATCAGCGTGAGTGTCTGGGCAAGTTGAGGTACCACAGATGGCCAGCGGAGTGAAGTCGGCTCGTTCAAGCAACACCACCAGCGGAAGCAAGAAAGCCGCGTCGGCAAACGGGTCCGCGCACCGTACCGCCAACAGCACGAACGGCACGGTCAACGGATATGCCGATGCGATCAAGCCCAAGGGTGGGAAGATGGTGTATTACTTCGGCAAATCGCGCACCGAGGGCGGGCCGAAGCTGAAGCTCTTGCTGGGCGGCAAGGGTGCGAACCTTGCCGACATGACCAGCATCGGCCTTCCGGTGCCACCCGGCTTCACCATCACCACCGACACGTGCGCCGCCTATTACAAGGCGGGCAAGCGCCTGCCGCACGGCCTGATGAACGAGGCTCAGAAGAACATTGCTCAGCTTGAGAAGGACACGGGCAAGAAGTTCGGGGATGCGGCCAACCCGCTGCTGGTGAGCGTGCGTTCGGGCGCGGCCGTTTCGATGCCCGGCATGATGGATACGATCCTGAACCTCGGCCTGACCGATGCCGCGGCCGAGGGGCTGGCGGTGGCGACGGGTTCACGCCGGTTTGCCTTTGATGCTTACCGCCGCCTGATCAATATGTTCGGCGATGTGGTGATGGGCGTGGATCACGAGCATTTCGAGACGGAGTTTGACAAGGTCAAGCTCAAGCACGGTGCGAAGCTCGATACCGATGTTCCGACGGAGGGCATTGTTGAGCTTTGTGAGGCGTACAAGTCGGTCTACCGGCGCTACGTCGGCGAGGACTTCCCCCAGAACCCATTCAAGCAGCTGGAACTGGCGATCGAGGCCGTGTTCAAGAGCTGGCACAGCGAGCGGGCGATCGTGTACCGCCGCATCAACGCCATCAGCGGGCTGAATGGCACCGCCGTGACCGTGCAGAGCATGGTCTTTGGCAACATGGGCGACGACTCGGGCACGGGTGTGGCCTTTACACGCAACCCCAGCACCGGCGACAACATCTTCTACGGTGAGTTCCTGATCAACGCTCAGGGCGAGGATGTGGTTGCGGGAATCCGCACACCCAAGCCAGTGACCGAGATGAGCAAGTGGAACAAGAAGGTCTACGACCAACTCATCCGCATCAAGGGCACGCTCGAGAAGCACTACAAGGAAATGCAGGACATCGAGTTCACGATCGAGCGCGGCACGCTCTACATGCTCCAGACGCGCACCGGCAAGCGCACGGGCTTCGCGGCCGTCAAGATTGCCTGCGACCTGGTTGCGGAGAAGGTGATCGACGAGAAGAAAGCGCTGCTGCGGATTCCTGCGGGCGATCTGACGCAGCTTTTGCTGCCGAGCTTCGACCTGACCAAGAAGAAGCACGCGACGATCCTGGCCAAGGGACTGCCAGCCTCACCGGGCGCGGCGGTCGGCAAGCCCGCCTTTACCGCCGAAGAGGTTGTAACGCGGGCCCGCGCGGGCGAGAAGGTGATTCTTGTTCGCAAGGAGACCAGCCCGGAAGATGTCGAGGGCATGCACCTCGCGGCGGGCATTCTCACCAGCACCGGCGGAATGACCAGCCACGCGGCGGTTGTTGCACGCGGGTGGGGCAAGTGCTGCGTTGCGGGCGCGGGCGAGATCCACATTGACGCCGCCAAGGGCACGTTCACGGCCAAGGGCAAGAGCTACGGGCGCAACGATGTCATATCGCTTGATGGCTCGACCGGCGAGGTGATCGAGGGCGCACTGCCCACGGTCGAGGCCAAGCTGTCGGGTGACTTCTCGAAGGTCATGCGCTGGGCCGACAAGTATCGCACGATGGGTGTGCGGACCAACGCCGATACGCCCGCGGATGCGCAGCGCGGGCGCGACTTCGGCGCGGCGGGCATCGGCCTCTGCCGCACCGAGCACATGTTCTTTGAGGGCAACCGCATCAAGAGCATGCGGAAGATGATCCTTGCCGAGACGCGCGAGGCCCGAGAAAAGGCACTCGCAGAGCTTCTGCCCTATCAGCGCGAAGACTTCGTCGGCATCTTCACCGCGATGAAGGGCCTGCCGGTCACGATTCGGCTCATCGACCCGCCGCTGCACGAGTTTCTGCCGCACGAAGAGAAGGCGCAGGCCGAGATGGCCAAGGCCCTCGGACTTAGCCTTGAGAAGGTGAAGCAGCGCGTCAGCCAGTTGCACGAGATGAACCCGATGCTCGGTCACCGCGGGTGCCGCCTGTGCGTGACGTATCCCGAGATCCTGAAGATGCAGGTCACGGCGATCACCGAGGCGACGATCGAGTGTCTGCACAGCAAGATCAAGGTCTCGCCCGAGATCATGATCCCGCTCGTGGGCACGAAGAAGGAGCTCTCGGTCCTGCGCGAGGAAGTGGAGCGGACGATTCAGGAAGTGAAGGCCGAGCAGGACTACAAGCCGCGGCTGGATATCAAGATCGGCACAATGATCGAGATTCCGCGTGCCGCGCTCGTTGCGGACGAGATCGCCCAGGATGCCGACTTCTTCAGCTTCGGCACCAACGATCTGACGCAGATGACCTTCGGCTTCTCACGCGATGACATCAACAGCTTCCTGCCTGAGTATCTGAACCGCGAGCTGCTCCCGGTCGATCCTTTCCAATCGCTGGATCAGGACGGTGTGGGGCAACTGGTTCGTATGGGCACGGAGAAGGGCCGCAAAACCCGCCCGGACCTCAAGGTCGGAATCTGCGGCGAGCACGGCGGCGATCCGTCGAGCGTTCACTTCTGCCACAAGGTCGGGCTGGACTACGTGAGCTGCTCCCCGTTCCGGGTGCCGATTGCTCGGCTGGCCGCGGCGCAGGCCGCGATTATGGCGGAGTGATTGTGGTGTGAAGGGAAGTTCCAGCGCCGCGAGCGATCGCGGCGTTTTTTATGCGCGTTTGGGCTGACCGAACATGCTCTCATGGATCTTGGATTGTGCCGAACCACTCTTGCACAGCGGACGCATCAATCCCATGAGAACCACGCCACCAACCTACGGGGTATTCATAGTTTTCCAATGGTCCGTCCAGAGTCTCACTGTGCTTGTGTGCAAGAAAGATGCAGAGTCCAGTCGGGATCAAACAGGATTTTCGATGCTCAGTAGCGGTTCAGGGCGAGTGTGACCCCGATAGATTCTGGACCAGTCAAAAAGCAATAACTGGCTGGTAAGGGGAAGGGAAACTCCCACAAGACCGTTCCATTGGTGGCGAATCGTTGAAAGGACTGCCGATAGACTGGATATGACCACAACGCCTGTGGCTGCTGTTCATGCGCCCGCACTAGCCCCCGCTGTCTCTGCCGCGACTCGCTCGGTCAGCCGTGCCGACATCATGCAGCTCGGGCAGGCGGGCTCGCCGTGGGCTTTCTTGCCTGTCGCTCTTCGCGCGTTGCGGGCGCGGTCGGATGACCATGAACTCACGTTTCTTGTTGCGGCCGCGTTTGCCAAGCTGATGCTCGTGACCCCTGCGGCGGCACACCTGGCCGAGTTGCCCGAGAGCTTGCGGAACAATGAGCAGGTGCGCTCGCTCCGCGCGATCATAGCGACGCTGCCGACCGATCAGATTCTGCACGCGGAGGTTGTCAGGACGTGCCGCGCGAATGTGCGTGCGCTTGCGGAGCGCGACACGACGCCGATCGACCTGGCCGCGCATGTGGCCGAGTGGGAGCGCGAGGCGAGCGCGTGGCAATGGCTGAAAGCGCGCGATGGGAACATTGTGCGCCGAATGGTGGTTGGCGCTGAAGAACGATGGCGCGGGTTGCAGGACGTGAAGGGGCCGATCGATCGGCTGACACTGCCGCACGCGGCGGAAAAGAGGTCCGGTCCGCTACCGCCGTACATCCTGGAGGGGATCGACCCGCCGTGGCTGGTCTTGCGGGTCTTGCGCGAAACACATGTGGGCGCGGATGGGTATCACGCACGTGTGACAATCGTGCAGGAGGATCCGTCAGAACTGCTGGATGGACTGGCGCAGGTCGAACTTGCGGAGTTGCTGGTCGAGCCTCGTGTTCGCGTGATTGTTGGTCCGGGCGCGGGTGAAGTTCTGCGCACGCGTCTGCACGAGGCGTTTGACACCCAGTTGGCCGGACCGGGGCTTTCGATGTCCACCGTGCGCACACCGATCTCGCCGAGTGTTGAGGCTTGTCTGCAAGAAGCCCAGCGCTCGCAGTCGGACGAACGCAACCGTCTGATGTCGCGGGTTGAGGATCTCTATGGAGCGCGCGATGCGCATTGGTGGCGGTCGCGGTTTGAGGGAGCGCGGGCTTCGAGACCGGAGACTACGAAAGACATAAGCCCTCCCCCCGACCCTCTGCCTCTGGGAGGGGGGGGGAGATTGCGGGTGCTCATTCCGACGTGCCGCTATTCGACGTTTATCAAGCACAGTTCGGCAGATCTGGCCGCGGCGTTTGAGCGGATCGGTTGTGAGGCGAAGGTGCTGATCGAGCCGGACGATCACGCCATGCTGGCGGAGAACGCCTATCTGCGGACCGTTGCGGAGTTTGAGCCTGACCTGGTGGTGCTCATCAACTTTGCGCGGGTCAACATCAACGGGCACGAGGGCGCGGCGAGATCGACACTTCATCGCAACATTCCGTACGTGATGTGGATTCAGGACGCCATGCCGCACCAGCTCGATGTTCGCGTAGGCGCATCCATGGGTGGGTTGGACTTTCTGACGGGCAATCTGCGCGAAGAGTACTTTCAGACCTTCGGCTATCCGCGTACACGCGCGTTTGATGCCGCGATTGTGGCGAGCGGGCGCAAGTTTCATGATGGCGAAGTTACGCCGGCGCAGCGCGAGCGGTTTGCGTGCGAGATTGCGTACGTCAGCCACCACTCCGAGACACCCGCGGCCATGCACGCACGCAAGCGCAAGGAGTCGAGCGCGAATCCATCGTTTGCAGCACTGATGGAACGGATGCTGCCCGCCATCGGCCCGGCTGTTGCAAGCTGCGTGCAGGAGCCGGTCTCAACACGCCTCGCGGCCATTGCGGCGCACATGCTTCGCGAGGCTGGTGAAGATCCGACCAACGAATCGTTGATCTCGCGAATGATGAACATGTACGCCATGCCCATGGCCGATCGGGTCATGCGGCATCAGACGCTGGAATGGGCCGCGCGGCTCTGCGAACGTCGTGGGTGGAGGCTTCACTTGTATGGACGCGGATGGGAGAAGCACCCAACACTTGCACATCATGCACACGGCGAGCTGGGACACGATGATGACCTGCGTGCCTGTTACCGTTGCGCAACAACACACCTCCAAGTCTCTGCGCACACGGTCATTCATCAACGTGTGGTGGAGTGCGCGCTCTCGGGTGGATTGCCCCTCGCGCGCGTGCAGGCAGACGACCTCTCGGGGCTCGATCACTGGGGCGCGATGGCCGCGGCCAGGAACAAGCTGACCAACGACCCGAGCTGCGATGCGACCGACCCATGGACGATCATCCGCGGGAGGTATCGACGCCTGGCGTATGCGGTTGCCGATTGTCCGGAAACAATGGCCGTGACCGCGCTCCGACAGCGGCTCGGCGCGCCTGCGGGCGAGTTTGTGTGGCTGAACTCGGCGCACATCGAGCTGATGAAGGCGGCGAGTGCGGATGCACGCGCGCTCGAGCCGCATCGTTCGCTCTTCCGCCTCTTTGGCGATCCGAGCGAATACATGTTTGGCGATGAGGCCGCGATGGAGCGTCTTGTGGCGCGGGCCGTGACAGACCCGGATTACCGCGGGCAGCGCTGCACATCACTTCGTTCGCGAGCCGTGGCGGGCATGACCGACGAATCATTTGCTGATAACCTTTTGCAGTTTATTACGAATCGACTTTGAGAGACTGTTCTCACCCGAACCATGTGCGGCCTTCTCGCCATCGCCCGATCACGACCGCTTGAAGGCAATGCCCTTCCGGCGCGTGCGCTCGAACGCGCAATGGCACGGTTGGCGCGGCGTGGGCCTGATGGTCATGGCACATACCAGACCGCCGACCGACGCGTGCTGCTGGCGCACACGCGCCTGGCTATTCAGGATCTGACCGATGCGGGGCGGCAACCGATGTCTGATCGCGAGCCGGACCCCACCATCAGCGTGACGTTCAATGGAGAGATCTATAACGCGCCTGCACTGCGGCGTGAGCTTGAGCGCGTGGGATATACGTTCCGCTCGCACGCTGACACCGAGGTGCTTGTGCATGGGTACGCGCACTGGGGGATTGATGGCGTGCTCGAGAGGCTGTGCGGGATGTTCGCCTTTGTCCTGCTCGACCAGCGCGCGCCCAACGCGCCGATCATTCACGGGGCGGTCGATCCGGCAAGCATGAAGCCGCTCACGTGGGCATTCATCAACGATGCCGCGCCGCGACTCGCGATCGCTTCGGATTGCGACACGATCCTTGCGGCCTGGACTGGCGAATCTGGCTTCTTGCGTCGGCTCGATGCCGAGGGACTTTGCCATGTGCTTTCAGTCGGCTATTGCCCTGCGCCCGGCACGGTGTGGCGCGGTATCAATAAACTGCGACCCGGCGAGAAGCTGACTTGGCGGGTTGGCAATGACGCGACACCCACCATTTCACGCTACTGGCACGCACCTGAAGACCTGCACACCACAACCGCACGCGATGAGCAGGATCAGTTCGAGCAGCTCTGGCGAACCATCGTTGATGAGCACATGCTTGCGGATGTTCCCGTCGGCCTGTTCCTCTCCGCCGGTCTCGATTCGTCCTCCGTCGCGCTCGCGCTTGCGCAATCCGGCAGGTGCAACCAGGTCACCGCATACACACTCACGGCCAGCGGCATTGATTCCGCACTGAACGAATGCCCGCTCGCGGGCGCGTTTGCGAGTGCGATGATGATGCGCCATAAACCCATCGAGTTTGCCGCGACCGATCTGCTGGGCACACTCCGCGATGCCGGGAGCGCCTTTGATGAACCGCAGGGCTTCACCGCCCTGCTGACGGCCATGACCATCGCGCGGCGCACGCGCGAGCACGGGCCGACGGTGGTGATCGGTGGCGATGGTGGCGACGAGGTGCTCGCCGGATATCCGTGGCATACCGGTGCGAACCATCCACTCTCGCTCGATCCTGCCTTTCTCCATGCGCCGCAGAAACCTTTGAGCACGATGCGACTCGCGATGGCGGATTGCCCACCCGCCGAGCGTGCCGCTGCGATGGTGCAACTTGCACGTTCGACATACACCCATCGTTACCTCTGCCGCGTTTATCCGGGCTTTCACCCGGTCGAGTCGCGGGCGTTGCTGGTCGCGCTCGAACCCACGTATGACGAAGAACGTTTCGCGGCGTGGCTCGCGGTTGAAGATCGTCCGAACCTGCCGCACCCGCGTCGCTCGCAGCGACTTGACATCATGGGCTTTTGTGCAGGGTCCATACTTCCGAAGATTGATCGCTCAGCCATGCACGTCGGACTCGAAATCCGATCACCCTTTCTCGACCGACGCATGCTCGATTGGGCCCTGGGCCGCGCCATCGCCGACGATGAGACCCATGCCGAAACAAGCAAACCCGTGCTCCGCCGCTTCCTTGGACGCGGCGTGGAAGCGGGTCTTGTTCCGCGGCAGGTTCTCACACGCCCGAAGCAGGGCTTCAGCCTCAGGCTCGCCGATGCGCGTCCGTTTCACTCGATAAGTGCGCAGATGCTGCCAGAGTCACGCCTGATGCGTGATGGGGTCTTGAGACAGGACTTCACATCGTTTCTGCCGAGCGAAGCCGCCACGCGCGAAGTTCGGCTGTTCTCGCTGTGCATGATGGCCGCGTGGTACGAATCGCGCGCGGGCTGAGCATTGATGCCCACCGTGCCTTACCTCCGATGGGCGATGAGCAACAGCATGTGCGGGCAAGTACGCCGGACCAGACGCGGCGGCTGCTCGATCAGGCGCGACCACCACGCGCCTCTTCGCTCGATCCAAGCAAGAGCGTTTCGGCCGGGAAGCACATCCGTCCAACCTTTGCGACAGTCGTACCCGTCAATCGTGGCGATGCGAAAGCCCGCGCGCTCGATCTGACGGGCGATCTCGCGCCGTTTAAAGTAGTACTGATAGAACTCGAGCCGCGATTCGTGTGCTTGAAGCTCTGCGTTGGAACGAACGATCGTGGATTCATCGGCGAAGCGGCCAAACCGCGCGCAGATCCGGCGAACGGGACTGAAGTATGGAACCGTGATGATCGCGACACCATCGGGGCGCAATGAGCGCGCCGCTTCAGCAAGAATAGCGGCGCGTTCGGTTTCGTCAAAGTGTTCCATCACACCCATCGAGATATACGCCGCAAGTTCGCCATCGCGAAATGGCAAGCCGCGAACATCACCAGCGCGGTAGTCTCCTTCCGGGTGAATGCGTTGACTCTCTGCGATGACCTTCTCGGCAAAGTCGATCCCGACGACACTTGCACCGCCTCCAGCAGCACGCGCGAAGTTACCCCAACGTTCAGGGTCGTCGTTCACCAGCATCCGCACAAGATTTCCGTTACCGCACCCGGCTTCAAGTATCAGGCCCTCACGCGGCAGCCAATGTCTGAACACCGATCGGTACCACGCGGGAAGCTTGTAACCTTTCATGCGATAAGGTGGGCTGACCAGCCAGGCTTTCTCCCAGAACTCCGGCGTTGAAGCACCGGTCTTGTACATGACCAATCGCGCGTCGGACGTGCCCGGATTGCTGCGCCTCAGGACTGTTCTGCTCGGTAGCGATGCGAGCCAGCGCTCCGCATCAGCGCGCCGTTGCTCGCGCTCGGCGCGTTCATCGTATCCGATACTCGCACTTCGCGGTGGGGTCTCCAGACCGGCAACAGCATTCATGCCATGGTCCTCTGTGCAAGCGCCTCGCGGATCCACTTCGGGGTTCGTGTGTCGATATCCAGCCTGTGCGCTTCGATGACACAGTCGGCATAGCCCGTGCTCGACCGAGGATCGAAGTGTTCCTTCTCAGTCAGCCCATGATCGCGCACGCGCCGATCATACTCGGGCCACTCAGCAAACCAGTTGTATGACTCGTGACGTTCAGATGTGGGCCGCGAAGCATCGGCAACACCATCCTCAATACCCCAGAGCGCGACCAGATGATCTTTATCACCCAGCACGGCCCGCTCGCGGCAGTACGCAGCGAGCGCGTTTGGATCGCCCGCGCCGATTTTCCCGCCACCATCCCGCATCGCTTCGGCCTCACGCCGGCCGCGCATGCGGAGCTTGAGGTAGATGTGCCGGAATGATTGTTCATAGTCGTGGGCCGCGAGGACCACCGGGTGCCCTTCATACCCGAAGCCAACGGCCTCCATCGCATGAACGACCGCCGACTCGGGTTTCAAACATGGATCCGGCCCGCCGGGTGTGCGTTTGCCGATGAGTGTCGCCGCACGCTCCAGCAGTTCGGTGCGATAGCAATGCACGCCGCGAAAGACAAATCCGCCGTAGAACTTGCAAAGCATAAGGCCCGTGACGGTGAATGATCCGGGCTTGGCCGCGCGGCACATGCCGAGCAACCGCTCGACACCCTGATTCACCAACAGCACATCGGCATCGATACCGATCGTCCAGGGGCGCGCGCGCTCAGCGCCGAGTTCAAGGGTTCTGCGCACGGCGTGCGAGAAAGGTCGCTCGTTGACAAGTTCAATCTGGCTTGTTGATCCACCCTCGTGCTGCACAATCTGCTGTTCGATGAGACGCAGCGCGCCCCGAGCCGTTCGCTCGCCCGCAGAACGAACAACAAATGTAATATCTGATATTTTTACATTATCGAACACGGCAGGTCGATCGGCCTGTATTGTTGATCGTTCTGTGGTCGGCACGCGCCATCTCCTGTACAGCTTCCGAAGAGATCACCCGGCCATCGCCCGCCGAACGTTCAGTTGCTCATTGATGCGCAGCAGGTTGGCCGCGCCGATACGGTCGCGATGATCTGCCCAACGCTCAATCCGCTTTGGAGCAACGACGGCCAGCAATCGCTCCGCGCCGACAGAGGCCGGGCCTTCCGTCGGCCCGACCAGCCATGTTGCGCCCGCACATTCCGCAGCGCACAGACTTGCGAGTTCGGCGGCATCGCGCACGATGCGCACATGCCCTCCACCACCCCACTCCGAGCGCTCTTCGTTACTCAGCAGATCAACCTCGTGCTGGGTCGAGCAATCATCGAACGCCACGATGAGTCGCGAACCGGCTCCACCTGTTGTTCGCGCGGCGGCACGGCGCACGATTCGCCGACCATTTCTCTCAAGCCCAAGTACTACCAGAGGCGAGTCGGCCCGGCCGGACTCCGCTGCATCGAGCATCGAGCCGACGATCGTGTCGGGATGAACAACTTTGCGCCCGAACTCGGCGAAGGCCGGTTCGATATCGGCGAAGTCCATCCATCCTTCATCCGCGCAGCGAACCCACCACTGACGCAGGGGTGCAAGCCATCGCCGCTCGGACCACCCATCGATATCCGGAGCCGTACACGCGCCAAAGAGCAACGCGACCGATGCCGTGTTCGCCGCCCACGCGGGCGAGATGCGCTCGGGTCGCGCGGCGTTGTCGAACATCCTCGCCGCACGCCCCTTGTTGGGTGAAGGATCGAGCAGCGCATCCATCGTTGCGTAGGTCAGGGCCATGTGTCCCACCACACGTCGGAAGCGGCGCGGACTCAGATCCACACCGCGTTCGTGCCAACCAAGCTCTTCGCACTCGGCAAACGCCCTGCGCACCACCGACTCATAGGTCGAGTACATCGCGCCGAACTTCTTGCTCATGCTGTTGGGGTGAAGCCGATACCCGCACACAATGCGCTCGACACCCTTCCAGCACTTTCCGTGTGCCGCAAGCCGCAGCCACATGTCATGGTCCTCGACCATTTTCAGCCGCTCATCAAACCGGCAATCACCAATCACCGCGCGCCCAAACAGGTGCGCGTGCGTCGCCGCTCGATTCCACTCAAGCTGCTCATTCAGCCCGACAACCGGCACACTCACCGGCGACTGACGACCGAGCGAGCGGCCCGTCGCATCGCAGAGCTCATACCCACCATAACTTCCCCCGGTCTCCGCCGCGGCGGCGATCAGCCACTCAAAGGCACGCGGCGACATCCAATCATCCGCATCCAGAAAGTGAATGAACTCTGTCCGACATTCTTCGATGCCCCGGTTCCGCGCTCCGGCCAAGCCGCGATTGGCCTGCGTCACCATGCGCACGCGCGGCTCTCGGGCCATGATCTCTTCAATAACTTCCGGGCCGTCATCCGTCGAGCCATCATTAATGACGATGCATTCCCAATCCTCGAATGTCTGCCGACGCAGCGATTCGATCGTCTCCTCGACCGTCGCGGCCGAGTTGTACATGGGAACTATGCTGGTCAAGCGGGCGGGCATGAACTCTCCATCGTGCGATCGCGTAGCGGCAGGAGTTTTGCGGGCAGATCCCGCCTTGAACATTCTTATCGGCCACTTTGTTGGGTGGCACAAGCCAGTCTGGTGCGATTTGGTCCCACCATCATCACGAGACCCAAACAGGTATCTATCGACAACCCCCGCGCCCTCGAATGAGAATTGCCGCATGGGCAAATCTGTCCCCGCGAAGGGTGCTCAACCGAAGTCACAGTCTGCATGACATCCATCCCACCATCCACGTCTTTCCATGCCGCGAACGAGCCCATCGCCGACGCGCTGGTCATCACCATCTGCGCCTACACCCCTGCAACGACGGCCAAGCAGTACGGCCTGCTTGATCGTGAGCAGCACCTTTACCGACGGCTCTGTCCCTCGTTCAAGAAGGTGGCGTTTGTGACCTATGGCCATGGTGCCGACCACGCCGTGTGCGCCGATCTGTTGCCCGAGATGGCCGGACGCGTCATGTGCATCTGCAACGATCAAGAGCTCGAACCCGGGATCTTTCTCGGCACAGTTCCCGGTCGAGTCCGGTCATTTCTTGACGGTTGCCGCACGGCGGTCGTCCTGAGCGAGCAACACTGGGGTGGCGATGTCGCCATGCAGACTACCCGCGAGCTGCGCGAGGCCGGTCTGCGCGTGGGCCTGTGTGCGCGCTGCGGATACCACTGGTCATGGACCATGGCCCGCGAACATGGCACCGGCTCAGCCGAGTTTGCTCAGGCACGCTTTATAGAAGGCGAACTCTGCCGCGCGGCCGACGTAATTGTCGGAACCACGCCGAAGATCATCAGCGACCTTGCGTTTCAGCACGCCCTTCCGCGCGAGCGCGTGCGGCTTGTTCCCAACTTTCTGATCACCGAACAACCCGCACCTCCATTCGCCACGCGCACACCGGGCCTGATCGTGACCGCCGGAAGGCTGGCCCGCGAGAAGCGCATCGATCTGCTGCTTCGCGCCCTGGCTGAACTTCCTGATAGGCACCGCTCATCCGCCCAACTCATCATCGTCGGTTCTGGTCCCGAAGAAGCATCGCTCCGCGCCCTCGCTGACCAGCTCCGCCTCAACACTCAGTTCGGCAATCGCCTGCCACACCATGAGCTTCTCACCCTCATGGGCCAGGCCAACATCTACGCCCAGCTCTCTGAATATGAGGGCCACCCCAAGACCGTGCTCGAAGCCATGGCGATGGGTGCCCCCACGCTCGTGTGCGATGCTCCAGGCATGACCGACCACGTTGCCGATCGCCAGACCGGACGCGTTGTGCCCGCCTCGGTCGAATCGGTCGCACGCGGTCTTTCTGAACTGCTCGACAACCCCGAATCCGCGGCATCCATGGGCGCACTGGGCGCGAGGCACGTACGCGATGCGCTCGCACTCGACACCATCTTCCCGCGCTTCCGACAAGCCTGCATCGATGCACTCATCACCGCCGGGACCGATCGGCTCATGCCCGCATCGGTCGTGCGGTGGGACCAATCGATGCTCCAACTCAGCCCCGATTCCGCCGCGGCCAACTGGGCCAGCAGTATGGAGGCCTTCGCCAAACGCCTTACGCCCGCCGCGGGCGAAGTTTTCACGAAGGGCATCGCCGCGCGTCTTGAAGGGCTCATTCCCTCCGAGACCCTCTGGGCAACCAACGATCAGGCGTGAGACTTCAGGATGCGGCTGGAGAGGCGGCCAGTGAACAACCCCCATTACGATCCGGATACCTTTATTTTTACCGAGTATGCGCGTCGTATACTCGTGAAATCAGGGATGAATCAACTTCCCCAAGGATTATGCTCTCCCCCTAAACAGGTCCACCTCCTCAGGTGTATGTATGAAGATTGTGATTATTACGTTGGGTCACGCATCCTTGTCCGCGAGTGCTCGTATCAGTCTCCGGCAACCACCCGCGTGAGTTCCCGGTATGCTCCGATGGCCGCGTGCGCGGCCTCGGAGGTACACACGCGATGATCGGCCGCGCAGAACCCACACCATGCTTAC
>Ga0209490_10000092_pt1 | contig 96747 bp, 73 predicted proteins | sample MAT06_FD_187209 | JGI IMG/M metagenome (GOLD analysis project Ga0209490, IMG submission 187209) | Freshwater microbial communities from Lake Fryxell liftoff mats and glacier meltwater in Antarctica - MAT-06 (SPAdes) (version 2) | ecosystem: Environmental > Aquatic > Freshwater > Ice > Liftoff...
TGAACCGGACTTGTTGTAGTCGCCGCGGCAGCAAGGAACCTGGTTGCTGAAGGGCGTGCAGACGGTGCCGATACCCGCGAACGACCTGTTCGTGCCGATGCACGCGGCGGCGGTGGTGATGGTGCAGCTGGAGCCGCAGCAGCACGCGCCGGTTGCGGGTGCGCAGGGGTTGGGGTTACAGACCGAGCCGATACCTTGGAATGTACCGTTGGCGAGGGAGCAGAGTGCCGCGGTCGTCTCGGTGCAACCGCCGCCGTTGGTGCAGCAGGCACCGTTGACGGGCTGGGGGCAGGTATTGGGGGTGCAAGTCGTGCCATTTCCTGAGTAGATGGTTGCGCAATCCTGCTGGGTCGTGATGGTGCAACCACCATTGGGTGCACAGCAAGCACCAGTCTGGACGCCGATGGCGGTGCCCATGACCATCATGTTGTCGAATGCGTAGCCTTCTTCCCCGCCATCGCCGAAGGCGGTGAGCGTGACGGTGAGGGTGGAACCCGTGCCAGCGATATTGGTCATCAGGGTCTGGAACGCATTCGTCAGGGTCAGCGGCGAGATGTTGGAGCCGGTGACGACGAGCGGATCGTTAAGCGTGACGACGAAGCCGTCAGCCATCGTGTAGTTTTGCGAGCCAGCCTCATCGGCGATGGCCGTGAAGAGGGCGACGGGTGTGTTGCCATCGATCGAAACGGCAATCGTGAAGTAGTCATCGATGCATGGGGGCTGGCTGCAGCCAGCAAGCGTCTCGAAATCACCCATGGCCGCGGCATCGATTGAAAGGCTGAGGGTGTTGAACCCTGAGATGTCGAAGGTCCAGGTAGCGGTTGCGAAGCTGGGGTTGACAGGAAGAATCTGATCGAAGAGGTCAACCACACCGAACCAAGAGTCAACCTTTGACTCGGGGATCACGCCGAGCGTGTCGTTGTTGAAGAGGAAGACCGAGTCGTCGAGCAGGCCGAAGGGGAGGTTGGGATCGACGAAACGCTGCGCCACACCGAACTGATCGCCAGTCGGGAAGGGGCCGACAACGGATGCGGTGAAGGTGAGGTTGCGTGAACCGCCGCCGGTCACATTGACATCGAAATCGTATTTGGCGACGAGGTTGGTACCGGTTGCGCGATTGCAGACGCCGGGGTTGCAGGCGGTGCCCACACCAAGGAAGACGCCGCCGACGCGGCAGCCGAGACCGTCGGTGGTGAGTGCGCAGGTTGCGCCGGTGCAACATGCACCCGTGACAGGTGCGCAGGGGTTGGGAACGCAGGTGGTGCCGATACCAAGGAAGCTGCCGAAGACGGCCGAACACTGTGCGGTATTGAACGCGAGGAAGCAGCTGCCGTTGGCAGGGTTGCAGCAGGCGCCATCATCGCAGAGGTTGGGTGAGCATGTGCCATTGACGGTGAACGCACCGGTGCAGTTGGCCGAGGAAACACCGACGATGCAGACGCCCGCAGTATCGCAGCACGAACCGGTTGCCAGCGGGCAGTTGAATGTCCCACAGGTCGTACCGACGCCGCCCCATGATGAACCGGTGCCGTTTGAAAGGCAGGCCGCTTCCGACTGATCGCTGACACAGATGCCGTTTACGCAGCAGGCACCCATGGGCTGGGGGCACGGGTTCGGCGAGCAGACTGTGCCGATACCCTGGAAGATGCCGGTGCAGTTGGCTTGGGTGATGACGGAGCAAGCACCGGTGGCGGCGCAGCACGCGCCGTTCAACGGGTTTCCGCCTGAGGTCGTGCCATTCACTCGGATGCCGACGCCGGGAGCGTTGACCGAGTCGATGACTTCGATATCGAATGTTCCAGCCGCACTGGTTGCGCCCCAGCCATAGATACGAAACTCGACAGCGGCAAGGGTGCTGTGTCCGGAGACGGCAATGGTGTTGATCTCGCCGCTGGCATTAACATCCGCGTCGGTGAAAATGGGGGTCGAGCTGGATGTGAATCCTGTGACCGAGGAGAGGAGGGCAAGCTGAGCAGGACCGGTGTTAGAGCGGTCATAGCGAATGATGATCTCATTGACCGTTGCCGCCGAGCCGGAGTTCAGGTTGACGGTGAAGCTGTAGTAGTTGTCGTTCGAGATGGCGGTGGCGAGGTTGGTGCCTTCCTGCCAATTACTGGAGTTGTACGTGCCGCCAGCGTTCAGGGTGACACCAGCACCACGCGAAAGGGAGCCACCGGCGATGTTCGCATCGACAGGCACGCCAGCGATGCTGCCCGCTTCAGCGCGGGTCTCAAAGGTGATCAGGGTTTGGGCGTTCGCGGAACCGGCCACGAGGGTCGACAACGCGAACATGCTACACAGGACGGATTTCAGACGCATATTTCACTACTCCTTCAGGAAGCGGTCATGACAAAGACACAGCTAAAGCACTCCTCGACCCCCAAGGTCGTTGATGTGCGGTGTTCAAGACGTCGAGCGTTGAGCGCTCGTCGGATCAATCTGTTCGCGCGGGTCACTGCGGACTGTCAAGTCGTGCAGTGGAGTGAGAAGCGAGAAACGTTATGGGCACCACGCGATATTGGTAGACAATACCGTCAATCTCCGCCGCGACAAGCGGGAAGTGGGCATCTGTACGAAGTCATAACATGAAGATCGTGTTAACGATCGTTCATCGCGACGCAAGTATGAACATTGTATTAATTTAGATCGGCAAACAGGCTCTGCGGTGAGAGCACGGGTGCAAGATCCAAGAGGTTGTGGATCAGCGGGCTTGCTGATGGCCTGCGCTGGTGCCAAGCTCAAAGGCATCATGCACAACGCGGAGAGCGGACTTGCCGTCCGATTCATCGATGATGCAGGAGATCTTGATCTCGCTGGTTGTGATGTTTGCGATTCGGATGCCAGCCTCGGCGAGAGCCCTGAACATTCTGGCCGCCACGCCGGGCTGGCTTTGCATTCCGACACCTACAGCGCTGACCTTGGCCAGGCCCAGATCGACGTGTACACGTCCGTGCCCAAGTTCGGTGAGTGCGGCTTCGACCAGAGGCCTGACTTCGGCCAGCTCGGCCTTATCGAGCGTGAAGACGATGTTGCAGAGTCCGGAGGTCGGGGTATCGGCATGTGACTGGATGAAATCGGGACCGACTTCCTTGCCACCGATTCCGAGCGCCTCGGTCTGGATGATGTCATCAACGCTGATGCCGGATGCGGCAATGCGGTCGAAGACCAGTCGCTGAAGGCCGGGCCGGTTGGGAAGTCCGGCGAGCGTCACACGACCGATATCGGTCTTCAGGGCCACTGTTGATACTGCTCGCTGTGTTTCCATGTTCGATACCAGATCGGTGATGAGCGTGCCGGTCCCGTGCCGCAGACTGTGGAGGACTCGTATAGGCACGCCGGCTTTCTTACCGAGTTCGACGGCCCGAAGGTGCATGACTTTGGCACCTTGAGATGCGGCCTCCATCATCTCATCGTAGGAAATGTAGGGCTTGAGCTGCGCGTTCGGGACGAGCCGGGGGTCGGCAGTGTAGACACCATCCACATCGGTATAAATCTCACATTCATCTGCTCGGATGGCCGCGGCTAGTGCGACGGCGGTTGTGTCGGATCCGCCGCGTCCGAGGGTGGTGACATCGCCGTTTGCGGCAAGACCCTGGAAGCCGGCCACCACGGGAATTCGACCGGCTTTAAACTCTGCGAGCAATCGCGAAGGATCGACGCTCTTGATGCGGGCGCGGTTGTATGCACCATCGGTCTCGATGCCGCACTGAGCACCCGTCAGGCTGATGGCGTCGAGCCCCATGACCTTGAGGGCCATGCTCATCAGCGCGATTGAGATCTGCTCGCCGGTGGCAAGCAGTTGGTCAAGCTCGCGTTTATCCGGAGTATCGCTGAGTTGGCTGGCCATGGCGAGGAGATCGTCGGTTGTGTCGCCGCGTGCGCTGACAACGACGGCCACGCTATCGCCCCGACGCTTAGCCTCCGAAACGCGCGAGGCGCAGTGCCTGATACGCGCAGCGTCGGCTACAGATGAACCACCGAATTTCTGAACAATAATGGCCACAATGAACCCTCCAACGGGCCAATAATCGACCCGCGGCCTGTTCGTAGCCCATTAATTTGTGCGTGGTTACGGGTTCATGGTTGTTCGGTCGCCGGCGCGCCGCGGGTGAGCCTGATCGTGCGCTCCGAATCCGAATCCTAGGAACGGCGGATGTCTCAGCCGGCGCACACCAAGATCAAGCTATGGGTTTTATGACTGGCTTGGTGTCTGACCGGGCATTAGACTGGGCATTGACTCACCAATGGAGGGCATGATCGGAATTGGTGGGGCGTGAAAGCAGGACCGTCCGTCGGAGCAATCGCGAGCAGCGACGGGGCTTCCATCGGGGCCGAGGACTTCTTGTGTGAGTGAGCAGAGGAAGACTCGGGTATCCGAAGTGTCATCAACCAAGCCTGGGGTGGATTGGCGGGGGTCGCAGTACATCAGTTTGTGCCGCAGATTCATGCAGCAGGGTTTCATGTTGAGCGGTGTATCCCAGTTCATGCTTCGACCTCCATCTTTCGGCCCGCGGCGATCAGCACGGCTCGGCGCACAGCAACGGGGAGCAGTTTGAGCTTGTAGCCGTTTTCGGACATGGGCTTTGCGCCTTCGGTTGCGAGGGCACAGGCTTTGCGAAGTCCGACATCATCATCAAGGGAAAGGTTCTTCAATGCGGCCGCGACGTTCGGGAGTGGCCAGGGGATCGGTGCCACCGCGCCTGCGGCGATTCGTGCGGAGGTGATTGTTGGTCCATCGAGCGCCAAGACGGCAAACGCGGCGACCACGGGCCAGTCGAATGATTGTTTTTCTTTGACGGCGTAAAACCCGCTCTTTGGTGAAGCCTCGCAGGTGAGGTGGGTCACGACTTCGCCGGGTTTGAGGTTGTGTTCATCACGCACGCCGCGCTCAGGCATGTGGAAGAGGTCCGCGATGGGGAGTGAAGCCCGATCGCCGCCGATCACGTGGATAGTTCCGTTGCAAACCCACATGGCGGGTGCGAGGTTGGACGGATGGACGATGTGACAGGGGCCATCGCCGAAGATCGCGTGATATCGGTTCTCACCTTCGATGGCGAAGCACGTTGGGCCACCCTTCTTCAGACAATCAAACTGTTCATGCCGGTAGTACCAGCATCGCGGGCGTTGAAGAAGATTGCCGGCCGCAGTGGCGACGTTGCGCACCTGTGGTGAGGCGGCGTTGCCAGCGGCCTGGGCCAACACGGGGGCGAGGCGCAGGGCAACTTCTGATACCGCGATATCCGCCAGTGTTGCGCTCGATTCGATGCGGAGTTTGCCACCGGCTTCGCTCACGTTGGCGGTACCGGCGTCACCGGCGCGAGTGCGGCGGATGTTGATCAGCAAGTCGGGCTGATACAGGCCCTCCTTCAGATGATCCACGACATCAATACCACCGGCTTTCAACATCGGGAGGCTGAATCGCTTATCGACCAGCAAAGTTGCAGCTTCTGCGGGAGTTCGAGGTTGGGCCATCGAGAACTTGTTCATGCGACGCCTCCTTCGAGGGCCAAGAGCACTTTGTCGGGCGTCAGTGGGAGGTTGCGCACCGGGTGACCAATCGCGTTGAAGAGTGCGCAGGCGGTTGCGCCGGCGGTCGGGATGGTTGGTGGTTCGCCGAGAGCGCGAATGCCGGTCTGGCCTTTGGCCCAGAGCACGGGCTCGATGTGTGGCATGTCGCTTGGGCCAAGAATTTTGTACCACTCGAAGTTGTCGTTGACCATCGTGCCCACGTTGCGGTCGAGAATCTTGTTCTCGAACAAGGCGTATGACAAACCCTGGATCACGCCGCCGATGATCTGGCTTTCGGCGGTTTTGCGGCAGATGACCTTGCCGCAGGATTGAATCGCGACGACGTGATTCAAACGAATGACACCCGTCTCGGTATCAACCTGAAGCTTGACGAACTGCGCACCTTGAGATCCGCCCTTGCCCGACTCGGCCTTGCCGCCATCGCTTGAGATGCCTTCGTTCGGGAGCTTTGAGCACGCATCGGCCCATGAGAGCAACGGCTGACCGGCCTTGGTGACCTGCCCATCTTTGATATCGAGATCGTCGGCGTTGAGTGTGAGCTGTTGTGCGAGCAGATTCAACAGCTTCTTCTTCGCATCTTTGGCGGCTGCCGTCATGGTCGGCGCGGTCATAGGCGAGGTTACTGATCCACCCGAGCCCGGGCCGGGCGGGAGCGTGGAGCGACCGATTCGCACAGTGACCATTTTGAGTGGGATACCGATCGCATCAGCCGTGACGATGCCCATGGTCGTTCGCTGACCGGTGCCGATATCCTGTGTACCGGTTCGGCTCTCGACTGATCCATCGCGATTGATTACCACTTCGGCCTCGCCACCTGGTGAGGCACTGCCCCAACTGGTGACACCCATGCCGTACCCGGTTCGCATGGTGGATTTTTGTGAGCCGTTGGGCTTCCGATCTTTCCAACCGATCAGATTCCCGCCGAGTTCGAGCATCTCTTGGATGATCTTGTCTTTGACGATTTTTTTGCGAAGTTCGAGGGGATCGATCCCAGCTTTGGCGGCGATCTCGTCGAGCATCAGCTCTTCGGCAAAGGCAGCCTGTGGATGCCCTGGCGCTCGGAATGCCCTGGGGCCACCCGCGTTGAAGCTGACATCTTCGCTGTTTTTGGAGATATCGCCCAACTGGTATCGGCCGGAGGGAATGTTTGCACCGCCGCCACCTTTGGCTATACCCACGCCACCCCAGACACGCACCTCGCCACCGAGGATTGTTCCATCTTTTTTGAACCCGACTCGTACGAGTGTTCTGCTCGAAGGGCGATTGCCAGTGTCGAGGTGCTCTTCGGATCGATTGCAGAACAGGTACGCCGGACGCTTGTACTTGGCGGCCAGTTTGGCGGCGGTTGTGATTTCCTTGCCCGGACCACCGAGCTTCGAGCCGAACCCGCCCCCGACATATTCGCATACGACTTCATAGTCTGACTGTGAAAGACCGAGCGGGCCGCTCAGGCCATCCTTGACCGATGATGTGCCCTGTGTTGAGGCGTAGATGGTTGCGCGATCGCCAGTGTAGTCGATCGCTCCACCGTGAGTCTCAAGAGAAGAGTGCGTTTGCACGGGGGTCGAATAGACCGCCTCGTGCGTCAGTTCTGCCGAGTCGAGAATGCTCTTCGCTTTGTCACCGATTGCCGGATTCTCTTTGACAGAATCGGAGATTCGGGTCTTCACCGACTTGCGCTTCCACTTTACCTTCAATGCACTGATTCCACGGACCATCGCCTGTGGAGAGTCTGCGGCAACGTGCCCGATGGACTGCCCGTGGTATGAGCATTCCTTACCGGCGACCGAAACATCCACAACTCCGTGGATTGCCTTTGCTGCATCTTCGTTGCAGCCCTCGAACTCGGCCGCGCCGAATGGACAGCGAATGAGGGCCACATAAAGCGCATTTGGCAAGTACCGATCTCGCCCATACTTGGCGGCCCCGGTGACCTTCGCGACACCATCAAGGCGAGAGGTATCGTCGTTCATCGACGACCCGGCGTTGATGGGCCGATTGGTTGTCGGCATGATCGTGGGCAGGTGTTCTGGTAGCTGGATGTTTGCCAAGAGTCACACCCCTTTCTGGTCCATGATGGGTGATTGACCGGAAGCCTCGAGCACGGCGTTGAAGATGTTGGTGTATGTGCCGCACCGACAGATGTTGCCGCCGAGCCCGGTTTTGATTTCGTCAAGCGAGGGCTTGGGTTTATCGTTCAGAATCGCTCGGCACGCGACGACAAGCCCCGGGGTGCAATACCCGCATTGGAGCGCATCGTGACGGATGAACGATTCCTGAATGGGATCGAGCTTTCCATCCTTTGAGAGTCCCTCAATCGTCGTGATCTGCGTTCCGACGGCATCCATGGCGAGCATGAGGCATGAGTTGACCAGTTTGCCATCAACCAGTACCGAACAGCCACCACATGACCCACGGTCACAGATTTCCTTTGAACCCGTTAGGTTGAGATCCATCCTGAGCGTGTGAAGCAAGGTGGTTGCGGGCTCGATCTTCACGACCTCGGCCTTGCCGTTGATGCTCAGCGTCACATCGATCGGGTCAGGCCCAACAATGGGTGGCCCGTCGATCCGTCGCTCTTCGCCGATCAAAGAGGCGGCGCGGGCATCGGCACCCGCGGACAATCCTGTGGCCGCGGCGGAGACACCAAGAGTCTTCATGAAAAAACGGCGTGAGACGACGCCGGCCGCACTGGCTTCGGGAGTTATGTTTGTACTCGCAGCCACGAGGGTGGAATTTGTGCGAGTACATCCGCAACCGCTGCCGCACGTCGATCCGGCGGCTGGCTGGACGGGGGGTGGCGGGGGACTCATGTCGGGGCGTGAACTAGGGGGGGCATTGTCGGGCATGGTTGAAGCTCCTGATGGCGCTCTGATGAGTGTACCTTCTTTTCGGTGTTTGGGTGCAGAGAACGGCGAGGCCGGTCCCATTGCACCAAGTGCCGTGGCCACGTGGGCGTCTGAACCCCCCCTTCGTTCTTTGCGAACGACCAAACTTTGCGGTACGCTGTGGCGGGATGTCTCAACACCTGATTCGTCGAAAGCGATTCGCACACTCGGCCATGTACATCTAGAAGGAATCGCGAAGCTTACCGGCAGCGAGCAGTACCTTGACGCCTTGATCATCGAGGGGTGCCTGTGGGGAATGACTGTGCGGTCGTCATCGCCCCGTGGAAAGATCGAGCCTGTCACGTTTGATCCCTCCATTGACTGGAAGGGTGGGGGGGTTTGTCTGATCGTCGATCAGCGAAACATCCCCGGAGCCAACCAGACGTACCTCATCGGGAATGACCAACCCGTGCTGGCGGGAGGAGTGGGGAATATGCTCGTCATAGACACGAAGCGATGGCCTTGATCGCACATGAAGATCGAAGGATGCTTCTTAGGGCGATTGCTGCTGTGCGTGCAGAGATCGAACCGGAACCGCCGGTTCTCGATTATCGACTGCCGCCGCGGCCGGACCGGATTCGACGCGGATCAGACAACGTGATAAAGTCGCTGCGTATCGCCAAAGGCGAAGTTGTCACGGGGTTCTCGCGTGCCGCCCATATTGTTGAAGGTGTCTACGAAACCGGCGTACAAGAGCGTGTGCATTTCGAGAACCGGGCGATGGCGGCCTGGCTCGATGGCGAATCGTTGGTGGTGCAGGGTTCGATGCAGGGTCCTTGCTACGTTTGGAAAGCGCTCAACCACGCACCTTCCTCTTCCACCCCGAGGAGTGCGAGTGCCGGATCAACCACCGCCAGCAGGACCTCTATCTGTCCTGCTCACACTCAGTCGTGACAACCCGCTCAGCCAGTCATAAGACTAGAACGCATGCTCGTCTCGTGTTCAATGGTCACCTCTCCAGACGACTTGATCCCTGCCGCGTTGTTGGAGGTTGCACCAATTGCCGACATGCGCTCGAGTGCGGAGTATCGACGTACTGTCCTTTGCCGAATGCTCTACCATTTGTTGAAGAGCGTTTGTGCGTCCGTCCGCTGACACGCTCTCTGACTTGATTGAGGGTCTTCGACAATGTCCGACGATCGAGAGGTCTTTCTGGCCGCGGCAGAACTGATTGAGAGTGGTGAACCCTTCGTGCTCATCACGGTTGTTCAGGCGAAGGGGAGTACGCCTAGAAATGCTGGCGCACGCATGATCTGGCGACCCTCGCCCATAAACCCTTCACCCAACGGCGCGAGTGGTACCGTGGGTGGCGGGCAGTTCGAGCACCTGGTCATTGATGCTGCCCGTACCTGCTTCGAGCACCGGAAAAGTATGCTTGAGCACTTTGTGCTTGGGGCCGATGCCGATCAATGCTGCGGCGGAACACTTGATGTTTTTCTAGAGTATCATGGACGGCCATCTCGAGTTGTCATATTTGGTGCGGGCCATGTTGCCCATGCACTTGCTGGGTTGCTCTCGCACGGTTCTGTTGAACTGATCATCGTGGATGACCGGACAGAGTGGTCGTCGCCAGCGCGATTCACAGGCGCACGGTGTGTGCGAATGTGGAGGGAGGGTATTGAGATTGCCCATGAGCGTTCCAGCTCCACGATTGCGCTCGTGATGACGTGCTCACACGACACGGACTTTGATATTCTTCGCGACTTACTTACGCCTGCTGAGTACGCCCCCGTGTTTACAGGCCTCATCGGGTCGCGGAGCAAGCGTGTCTGTCTTTTCGGCCGTTTGGTGGCATCAGGTCTTGACGAAAAAGTTGTTCAGGCTATCCACTGTCCTATCGGCGTTGGCGATACTGGAAAGCAGCCGTATGCCGTGGCTATTTCAATTGCGGCACAAGTTCTCATGAAGATCACAGCACTGTCTGCTCAACGGACACCAGCACTATGAATCATACACGCTATGGCGAAACCAGTATTCGGGTAATACATGAAAGGTTGCCCCTGAGTTGAATGACGAACTCGGAAATTCGATGACGCTCGTGTTGGCTGCTGGCCGCGGCACGCGAATGGGCGGACCGAAGGCCTTGATGACCTTTCAAGGACATCCTTGGTGGCGGTATCAATCTGACCGACTGGTTTCGGTCGGGGTTCGACAGTTGTGGGTCGTGTCGCCTGAAGTTGATCGAGTGATGTCCGAGCATCCGGATGCGTGCTGCAACCGTGTTGTGGCAGATCCGATGCAACCAATGTTTGAGAGCCTAATCGTGGGTATTCGATCACTGGAAGAGCATCCGCCATCGATGATCTTCGTGCTTCCGGTTGATGTTCCTGTGCCCGATCGGTCAACGCACATCGCGCTGGCTGATGCCGGCGGTGTAGCGATTCCCATACATCGTGGCCGCACTGGTCATCCGGTCATGCTGTCATGGCCATGGATTCAGGATCAGTTGCTTCCGATCATCGGCGATGGACGCGACAGGGCGGCGATCCGACTGGATCAGATGACCAGCACATTCGCTCAAAGGGTCGAAGTTGCTGATGCATCGGTCGTCATAAATCTCAACACACCCTGCGATATGGCGAGGTGGTGCAACGGTGAAAAATAACCATATTATTATATGCATGTAACTTACATAATCACCTATACTTCTTGCGAAAAGCAATAAGTTATAGTATGTAATCAAAAATAATAAATCACGACTAACCTGGGCAAAGGCATTATAACGGACGAGATTGCATGATCCGACCATCTCTGTTGGCCGTGGCGCGTGGTGATGAAACGCCCGATCTCATCCTCGCCAACGCCCGGCTCGTGAATATCTTCAACGGTGAGGTCGAGCCCGGATCTGACATCGCGATTCACGCCGATCGCCTTGCGGGTATTCGGCACGGGCATCGCTCGGGTGCCCATCCAATCGATATGAGCGGCTCAGTCGCGGCGCGCCCGGCTGTTGCGAATCCTCCCCAATCAGCGCGGCCCGGATCGTTGACGTGAACGTACGTGTCACTCAGCCCGGGCATCACCACTGGGTTGCCACCATCCACATGGATGCCTTCAGGTGCTGAAGTGTCCGCGCGTGCTACACGAGTGGTGCGTCTTCCGGAGATGCACACCCTGCTCGCCGCCGCAACTCCATCGGCGACCAACCGGCGTGTCGCGATCGAGAGGCCATCACGGATGTTGGTCATGGGCCCCTGTCAGAAGTGGGCTTCACAGACTGCCCATAGTGATGACTAGAATCATGCTCCAAATCGGGAGGGTTTCAGAATGCGAACAGATCGAATGCGTTCGAGTGGCAATGTCGAAGACCAACGCGGCATGAGTGGGGGTCGAGGTCAGGGACGCGGGCCGAAGTTGGCTATGGGTGGTGGTATCGGTAGCATTATACTGGTTGTTCTCTTTATCGCTCTAGGCGGCAATCCTCAACAACTTCTGCAGGGTAGCGGGAGTGGGGGCAGCTTCGGAGGCGGAGCTGCTGCGACAATCAGCCCTGCCCAGCAGGCTCAGGCCGATCTGGTCACCAAAGTGCTTGGTGATACTGAGGATGTCTGGAACGACATCTTCAGCCGGATGAACAAGCAGTATACCGAACCGCAGCTGGTCTTATTTTCTGGTGAGGTACGCTCGGCCTGCGGGGCGGCGAGCGCATCGATGGGTCCGTTCTACTGTCCGGGCGACAGCAAGGTCTACATCGACCTCGATTTTTACGAAGAACTCGCTCGTCGATTCAAGGCCCCCGGCGACTTCGCCCAGGCGTACGTGATCGCCCACGAGGTAGGTCACCATGTTCAGAACCTCATGGGCATTTCCGAGCAGGTTCAAGCGGCCAGGGGTCGCGTCAGCGATTCACAGTACAACGACCTCTCTGTACGGCTTGAGTTGCAGGCCGACTACCTCGCAGGGGTCTGGGCTCACCACGCCAATAAACGACGCCAGATTCTCGAACCTGGTGATATCGACGAGGGCATTGCGGCCGCCGCGGCGGTGGGTGATGATCGCTTGCAGAAGCAGGGCCAGGGCTACATCGTGCCAGATTCATTCACCCACGGAACCAGCGAACAGCGTGTGCGGTGGTTCAAGAAGGGCTTTGAAAGTGGCGACCCGCTGGCGTATGACCCGTTCAAAGTTGAAAAGCCGTAATATCTTACGTTCCGTCAGTCAACCTGTGGCCCGTCGTAGGCGTGGTTCACCGGGTCTATGCGGCGCATCGGCTTCTCTCGCGCTTGCTCTTCGGTGACGTGCGCCACCAGCCCCGGCGTTCGCGCGATCATGAAGATGCCGTTGAAGGTGCGCGGGTCGAGGCCGATGTCCGACAATATCGCGCCGATGGCTCCATCGACGTTGATCGGCAAAGGCTTGCCAATCGCCGCAAAGGCTCGCTCGATGGCTCGTGCGGCGGAGATGTGCGGCGAATCTTTGAACCCGGCATCTGCCGCCAGCTCGAAGAGCTTGGCCGTGCGCGGGTCCTTGGTGTGGATGCGGTGGCCGAAGCCGCTGATCCGCTCACCTGCGCCCTTGATGCGCACAACTTCCTGCATTGCGGCCTCATCCAGCGTCTTGCGCTGTTCGGCAGCACGCCTGATCAATGCCGACAGGAAGCGTGCCGCATCCTCGATCGCGCCCCCGTGGTGCTTGTTGATCGACATGATCCCCGCGGCCACGCTCTGCGAGAGCGAGGCCCCGGTGCTGGCCACCGTTCGCGCGGCGAGGCACGATGGGGGTGTTGCGCCATGGTCGATGCTGCTGACAAGAATGGCATCCATCAACCGCCCGATCCTTTCATCGGGCCGCGTTCCGGTGAGGATCAGGTAGACCGCCGCGCCGAAAGAGGTCTTGCCCATCAGGTCGGCGATGTTGTGGCCGCGAACGGCCACCTTGTTGGGTTCGATCTTCGTGATCGCGGTTGTCCAGACCGCCTTGCGCTCGGCCTCGCTCATCAGCGACCGGCTCGCTTTGCGGCGCAGCATGCCGACGACGGCGTCGGGCAGCTCGCCGAACGCCTCCACCACGGTGGCGCCCGCCGCACGCAGCGCGGCAACCTTGCCCGCGTGTGTTCCTTTATTCCCTTCGATGATCGCCCCAGCGTGGCTGAAGCGTGTCCCCGCGGTCGCCGCCTTGCCGCCGATGTACGCGGCGATGGGCTTGGTGATCTTTCCCGCCGCGATCAGGTCCGCCAGTTCCTCTTCCTGAGTTCCACCGATCTCACCAAAGAGCACCATCGCATCGGTCGCTGGGTCGGCCTCAAACATCATGGCCACCTCGGGAATGCGCAGCCCCAGCACCGCATCACCACCGATGTGGACGATCGAGCTGATGCGCACGCCAGCCTGACCGAGGTAGTAAGCCGTGCTCGAACTCATGCCGCCGGAGCGAGAGATGATGCCAACACCCGTTCCGCCGGGAAGCGGGGCTTTGAACCACTCGCGTGCGCTCTCGGCCCGCCCTCCGATCATGCCCACCACCGCCTCACCCGGCGAGGCGATGCCCAGCGTGTTGGGTCCGACGAACCTTGCCCCGAAGCGCTCGGCCTCGGCCGCGATCGCCATCGTATCCCAAACCGGCACACGATCGGCGACAAGTACAACCAGCTTCACACCCGCGTTGATCGCGTCAATCGCTGCATCTTTCACGCCAAGCGCGGGGACGAAGAGCACGGAGACGTCGATGCCCCCATCACCATCACCACCCGCAAGCGCGGCCGCCGCCTGCCTGCACGAATCGAAGACCGGCAGCCCGAAGACCTCGGTCCCACCCTTGCCGGGTGTCACACCACCGATCACATTTGTACCATAATCAAGCATCAGCCGCGTGCGTGCCTGCCCCTCGCGACCGGTGATGCCCTGCACGATGACCCGCTTGCGTTTATCTATCAGGATCGACATGGGTGAAGCATACAGCACCAAAGGTGTCGCTGTGCACCTGATTAAAACTCGACGCTGAAACGGGCTAGCTGCGAGGTCGTACACATTGTCGAAGGCGCAAAAACCCACCATGCGATACAGACAGCCCAATCGCTGCTGAGTTTGGCTCAAGTAGTTGTATGAATAGTGACGGCTCGTTTTTTACATGGTCATTTGTCCGCGCACCGAGCTCAACATCACAACCAACATTCTGGAACTGTCTGAATCGCAGCACGGTCCTGAAGACCATCCCTCATGGTGCCTTCTGCGACATCCTCATTCTGCTCCGCGCCTCCATCTTCCTTCTTCACAGCACCAATCCCACATCCAGCCCCTCGATCGGCAGATCCACGAAAAATCCCCCATCACTCGGAAGCCCATCGCGCCGACACTCAACCTCACAGGCGATCATCTCTGAGTCTTTGCTCAGGAAGGCCTCGGGCGTGAGGGGAGGTGCGAGCGCGGGTCTGCCCCCGACATCCTTCAGCAGGCCATTTGCGTGCGCGATGATCGCCGGTGCGTGGGATTTCCAGATGGTGGGGTCGATCCAGAGCGTGCCGTTCTTGAGCGGGAATGAGAAGGCCGAGGGATGACCGACAAAGTGGGGCTTGCGCGGCGCGCGGGGTTGCCAGCCGGCTGTGCTGGCGGCGTTGGCCGTGCCGACGGCACGGACGAGTTCGGCGAACCGTGCGGCGATTTTGGAAGGTGTGTCGGATTTCTTGTAACACTCGACGCGTGCGCGAAGACCTGCGGTTTTACATGCGCTGTGCAGGATGTCGGCCGCGCGGTCCTCGGTGTTGCCTCCGAGGCGAATCACGGCGGGGATGTCGAGGTCAAGCTCCCAGAAGGCCTTGGCGAGTCCGTACGCCGACCAGTACTGTTCCTGATTGGCCACTCCCGAGCCAGAACCAAAGTAGCCGATCAGGCCCGGCTGCGCGAGGATGATGCGGGCCGCGCGGTAGACCTTCGCCGGTGAGGGGTTGCCGCTGGTGTCGCAGAAGTTGGCGATGGTGAACCCTTCGGCATTGATGGCATCCATGCTCATCATGCTTCCCCCACCGCCCGCGCCGTGAAAGCCGATGATGCCGACTCCTCCGGTATGCCGGTTCTCCGAACCGGCTCTCTGCTCACCATGATCATCTTGACTTGGCACGGAGTGCCGGGGTACCAGATTCGCCACGCGGTTCATCTGCGCAAAGAAGAAGGTTCCGCGATGGTCCTCCTGCTCTACGCGATAGGCGATGCGCTCAAGCTCGGTCGGCGGATGGTCAAGCTCGCGTGCGAAGTCGATGCCCAGTTCCGGGTGGCGTCCGACGGCGTAGTCATCGATGGTGATGCGACAATCGGCGGCAATCAATCGCCCATCACGAGTGATGGCCAGCGGGTTGATCTCGAGCGAGCGGGCCTCGCAATCGCGAGCGATGGTGAAGGCGGTGCGTGCGAAGTCGGCAACACCGATGCGCACGGCCGGCGCGATGGGGAGCGCATTGACCGCATCGTTCAACGCGCCATCATCCGGCCCGGTGGCAACATCGCAGACCACACGCTGCACGCTCGCCGCACGCTCTTCAACCCCCGAGCCTCCACCCGCAGCAATCAGCAGTACCGGCCGCCGCTCACGCTCATCGATCGAGATCGAGAGGAAAAGCTCGGCCACAAACTCCAACCGCTCTTCGACCAGCACATGCGAAATGGGGAACTGCCCCACGATCATGGCGAGCAACGTTGCCGCAGCCGCTTCAACCTCGGCTGGTGTGGTGCAGAAAACGATACCTCCGATTGCGGCGCGCCCGGTCGTCCACGCCTGGATCTTAACGACACACCCCTTTCCCGCCCCACAGTCCAGCTTGACCGCCGCTTCGCGGGCCTCGGCGGGAGTGGCCGCCGCAATGCCTCGCGGCACACCCAAACCACCACCGGCCAGCAGGGCCTTGCCTTGATACTCATGCAGTCGGGCCATGCGGTGCTCTCGTGATGGATGTGCAGAGGTGGTGGGGGCTGGTCGGGGGAAGCATATCGCCGATGGTCGGTTGTGGGGGGCAGTGTGCGTGCAAGATGGTCGGATTTCCGGTATGATCTAGTCGAATGGTCGGAGATATCGGGGTGAGGGCCGGAGCTTTGTCGAGGAGGATCGTGATGAGCGGGGCCGACCTGCAATTGCCGCAACTACGCACGCTGGGTGCAACCAAACGCACGGACGCATGGTGGGTCCAACCGCTGCTGGTCTTCCTGGGCTTCTCGGCGTTTATTGTCTATTCGACGTGGGCCGCGATGCAGGGAGCGCACTTCTTTCACGGGGGCCTCTCCGGTGGTGGGGCCAACTACCTGTCGCCCTTCTACTCACCACTGATCTTTGAGGTGCCCGGTCAGCCAGCGACTGGCCACTCGCTGTTTGGCCTTCCTCCCGAATGGTTGTTAAAGTTGTGGCCCTCGTTCATCCCATTTTCACCCGCACTGCTGATATTGTGGGCACCGGGCGGCTTCCGCTTCACCTGTTACTACTACCGAGGCGCGTACTACAAAGCCTTCTGGGCCGACCCCATCTCCTGTTCCGTCGGCGAACCGGGCTTTCGCGGCAAAAACTATCGCGGTGAACGCAAGTTCCCGCTCATCATCCAGAACATTCACCGCTATTTCCTCTACCTCGCGCTCGCATTCATCGTGCTGCTGGTGTGGGATGCGGTGAATGCGTACATGTTCACCGCCGGCGACGGCAAGACGCGGTTCGGCATCGGTTTAGGCTCATTGATACTGACGGTCAACCCGATCCTGCTCGGCTCATACACGCTGGGGTGCCACTCGCTCCGTCACCTGATCGGCGGCAAGAAAGACTGCGTGAGTGACTGCACCCCCGCACGAGCCGGAGCGTATCGAGGTGTCTCCTGCCTCAACCGCAAACACATGATGTGGGCATGGCTCAGCCTTTTCTGGGTCGGGTTCACCGATTTCTATGTGCGGATGTGCTCGATGGGGGTAGTTCATGACTACCGGATCTTTTGAAAGGAGAGGCACCACGGAGATGCCAAAGGAATGGAGGAATGCCTGGGTGCAGAAATGCGGAGCGAAGAGCTTACGCGCGCCATAATTAGTGCAGCTTTTGAGGGGCATCGTCGGTTTGAAGCGGGCTATCGCTTAAGCCTCACCGTCGAATGAGCCACCATCCTGGAACTTAAGACCATCGAGAACGTGTTGCCGATTCACGAAGCCCAACTTCTGACCTATTTAAAACCCTCAGGCAAGCGTGCGGGATTGCTGATCAACCTCTGCGTTCCCGTACGGATCAACCGAGCCATCCGTCGCGTGCACTGAGAAATTTTCAATCCCTTCCTCCGCGCCCGTCGTGACTCCGTGGTGAACCCATCCTGATTGAAAGTGACGATGCCCGACTATCAGACGCACGAACATGATGTCATAGTGATCGGTGCTGGCGGCGCGGGCCTGCGTGCCGCGATCGAGGCCGCTGCTTCCGGCGTCTCCGTAGGCCTGATCTGCAAAAGCCTGCTTGGCAAGGCCCACACCGTGATGGCCGAGGGCGGCATGGCCGCGGCCATGGCCCACGTCGATGATCGCGACAGTTGGAAGGTTCACTTCGCCGACACCATGCGCGGCGGACAATACCTCAACAACTGGGTCATGGCCGAGTTGCACGCGAAGGAGGCTCCCGACCGCGTGCGCGAGTTGGAAGGCTGGGGAGCACTCTTTGATCGCACCAAAGATGGCCGCATTCTGCAACGCAACTTCGGCGGTCACAAGTACCCGCGACTTGCGCACGTGGGCGACCGCACGGGGCTTGAGATGATCCGCACGCTCCAGGACCACGGCATCCATCAAGGCATCGAAGTCTACATGGAGCACACGGTCACGACCCTGCTCAAGGATGGGTCCAGAGTCGTGGGCGCGTTCGGGTACGACCGCGAGCGCGGACGCTTCCGCGTCTTCAAAGCTAAGGCCGTCGTTCTGGCCACCGGAGGAATTGGCCGCGCGTACAAGATCAGCAGCAACTCGTGGGAGTACACCGGCGACGGTCACGCCCTCGCCTACAACGCCGGTGCCGACCTCATGGACATGGAGTTCGTCCAGTTCCACCCGACCGGCATGGTCTGGCCACCCAGCGTGCGCGGCATCCTCGTCACCGAGGGCGTGCGCGGCGAGGGCGGCCGGCTTGTGAACAACAAGGGCGAGCGGTTCATGTTCAACGATATTCCCGACCTTTACAAGAATCAGGTCGCCAAGGACACCGAAGAGGGATGGCGCTACGTCACCGGCGACAAGAACGCCAATCGCCCACCTGAGCTTCTAACCCGCGACCACGTTGCCCGCTGCATCAATCGGGAAGTCAAAGCCGGCCGTGGTTCGCCCCACGGCGGTGTCTATCTCGACATTGCGTGGATCAAAGAGAAACTCCCCAACGCGCACGAGCACATCAAGAAAAAGCTCCCCAGCATGTACCACCAGTTCAAAGAACTGGCCAACGTCGATATCACCACCGAGGCGATGGAGGTCGGCCCGACCACGCACTACGTCATGGGCGGTGTTCGCGTTGAGGGTGTGACGCAGATGTCCACCGTCCCCGGCCTCTTCGCCGCTGGCGAGGTCGCGGCCGGTTTGCACGGGTCCAACCGCCTTGGCGGCAACTCGCTCAGCGATTTGCTCGTCTTCGGCAAGCGCGCTGGTGAGCACGCGGCCAAGTGGGCCAAGTCGAACACCCAAGTTACCATCGACCCCACGCAACTCGAAGTCGCGGCCAAGCAAGCCCTCTCCCCCTTCGATCGGCCCAGCGGCGAAAATCCGTATCAAGTCCAACTCTCGCTGCAAGACCTCATGCAGGAGAAGTGTGGCATCGTCCGCAACGAGGCCGACATGGCCGCCGCGCTCGATGGCTTGTCTATGCTCAAGAAGCGAACAGCAGGTGTCGGCATCGATGGTAACCGCGAGTACAATTCCGGCTGGCACACATGCCTCGACCTGCCGAATCTGATGGTTGTTTCCGAGGCCCTGACCCGCTGCGCCCTCGACCGTCGCGAGAGCCGCGGCGGCCACTTCCGCGAGGATTGCCCCGACAAGTCGACCGAGTTCGGCAAACATAACACGGTCGTTCGCATGGGCCCGGACAACACAATGCAACTGCGACGTGAGCCGATCGCACCGCTGCGAGACGACCTCAAGCAGGTCATCGAGGAGAACAAGTAACCCATGCCCCCCTCCCAAAACGCCACCTTCCGCATCACCACCGGTCAGCGCGAGCAAGCCGCTCCCCGGGACTATTCGACCGAAGTCACCGAGGGGATGGTCGTACTCGACGCGGTCCATCAGATCCAGGCCGAGACAGCGCCCACGCTTGCTTGCCGCTGGAACTGCAAGGCCGGCAAGTGCGGCTCATGCAGCGCCGAGATCAACGGCAAGCCGCGGCTGATGTGTATGACAAGGCTCGATACGCTCGACCTCACGAAGCCTGTGACGGTTGAACCGATGCGGGCCTTCCCGCACATCAAGGATCTCGTGACCGACGTTTCGTGGAACTTTGAGGTCAAAAAACGCATCAAGAAGTTCAAGCCGCGAAAGCCCGATGCCCCAGACGGCACATGGCGCATGCAGCAGGCCGATGTCGATCGCGTGCAGGAGTTCCGCAAGTGCATCGAGTGCTTCCTCTGTCAGGATGTCTGCCACGTCTTGCGTGACCATCACAAGCACCCCGAGTTTGCCGGCCCGCGGCACTTCGTCTACACCGCCGCGCTCGAGATGCACCCGCTCGACACCGAGAACCGGCTTGCACACCTCAAAGATGAAGGTGGCCTCGGTTACTGCAACATCACCAAGTGCTGCACCAAGGTCTGCCCCGAGCACATCACCATCACCGACAACGCCATCATCCCGCTGAAGGAGCGTGTGGTCGACGAGTTTTACGACCCGCTCACCAAACTCTTCCGCATGTTCAAGCCAAAGCAGTAGCGGTACGGCGGATCGGAAATCGCAAAGTTCGCCCTGGTTTCGCAGACTATGCAGATCGATAGTATGGACTGGGCGTTTCTCCGATTCGTCATCTTCCGCAACTCCAATGCGATCTCCGCGTTGTCCCCGAGGCCTCGACAATTGTGAACGCGAAGGACAAACCCAATGTTTGAGTTGAAACCCATCGCCCTCGATGCTCTCCCCCGCGCCCTGGCCAAGGCCGAGCGCTATCGACTGCTCAACGAGCCGCGCGAAGCCGAGAGCATCGCGCGTGATTGCCTGGCGGTCGATGCCGACCATCAGGACGCGATCGTCGCTCTGGTCCTCGCGATTACCGATCTCTTCGCTGTCGCGGCAGGAAGTGGTGTGGGGAGTAGATCGGGGAACGGCAGCGTCCAAGTCAGTCCCGATGAAGCTCGGACGCTTGTCGCACGTTTAAGTTCGGAGTTCGATCGCGCGTACTACGCGGGCGTGGTCGAGGAACGCTGGGCCAAGGCCCTGCTCGATGCCGACTACCCGCACGGGATGGTCTTCCGTCTCATCCAGGCCGCGATGCAGCACTTCGATGCCGCCGACCGACTCGCCCCATCGGGCAATGACGATGCCGCACTCCGCTGGAACTCCTGCGTACGAATCATCCGCCAGAACGCCCTCGATCGCACAGGCGAAGCGGGCGAACCCATCGCCGAAGCCGATGGTCCAAACTCGTTTACCGATGATGTGCCGGTACGTTGAATCGCGGGCGAGAAGGGCACAGGGTGGTCAAGTTGGTCCCCTCGCAAATAACTAATATTTTGCTTGCCTCCTTCCCGAGTGGGATTACGTTTGTTGGGTGAAAACACCCGCTCAACTGTTCACCCCGAATCCAATTCGCCATCCGCTTGTGCTCACCATGGCTGCCGCGCTGATGGTCTGTGGTCCGTGTTTGGTTGATGCGAGCGCCACGCCACCCGCACGCACGCGGGTGGTGGCCCGCGGGCTCGCCTCACCGATCGCGATCGCCAATGCGCCGGGTGATGCGGCGAACATCTATGTCTGCGAACGCGAGGGGGTGATCCGCGTGATCGATAAAGATACGGGCGAGTCGCCGCACGCGCTCACCGGCTTTCTGGATATCTCCGCGCTGGTCAGTACCGAGTTTGATAACGGGCTGCTGGGGCTGGCCTTTGATCCGGACTACGCCACCAATGGGTATTTTTACGTGAACTACAACGGGCTGGATGGGCGCATCGTGCTGGCACGATACTTTGTGCCGCCCGCACCGCTCGACCCACCGCCGACCTCACCCCGCGCCTTCGTGGCCGATCAACTGAGCGCCACGATCATCTGGCGTTACCCACGCCCGCTCGGACACAACGGTGGATGGATCGGTTTCAGCCCGATCAATAACTACTTATACATCACCTCTGGCGATGGTGGCAGCGGCGGAACGCTCGACTTTGCGAACAATGCACAGACCGTTGTCAACAAGCTGCTCGGAAAGATTCTGCGGATCGATATTCGCAGCGATGACTTTCCCACCGATCCCGAGCGCAACTACGCCATCCCGCCGGCAAACCCGTTTGTCGGGCTGGTCGGTGATGACGAGATCTGGGCGTACGGCGTACGCAGTCCCTGGCGTGCTTCCTTCGACCGGGCTAATGGCGATTTCTACTTCGGCGATGTCGGGATGGAGGACTGGGAGGAGATCAACTTTGAGCCTGCCAATAGCGCCGGAGGCCGAAACTACGGTTGGCCCTGCATGGAAGGGTCGCACTGCACAATCTCAACCCAATGCGTCTGCAACGACCCATCTCTCACGCTGCCGATGCACGATTATCCGCACACAACTGGCCGCGCGGTCACGGGTGGGCATGTCTACAGAGGCAGCGCGATCCCGGAGTTCGAGGGGCTGTACTTTTTCACCGACTTTATTCTCCCTCGTGTCTGGTCGTTCCGTCCCGATGGGCTCGGAGGGTTTACCGAGTTCACGGATCGCGCGGTCGAGTTCATCACGGCGGGCACAACCGCGCGCCCGCGGTTTATTGCCAGCTTCGGTGAGGATGCCGATGGAGAGCTGTACATGGCCGACATCTTCGGTGGGCGCATCCTGAAGGTGGTGCCGTATCCATGCCAGCCGGTGGTCGATCTTGAACCGCAACCGGTTTCGAGTCCTGCGGGGCTGACGGTCACACTCACCACGCTGGGGGCCGGGCAAGACCCGCTGACCTTTCGCTGGCGCAAGGACGGAGTGCCGATCGTTGATGATTTGCGCGTGCAGGGGGCCGAGACCACGGTGCTTACCATCACCGACGCGGTGGAAGCGGACTCCGGCCAGTACGATGTTGTACTCACCAGCCCTTGCGGCGTGGCCACGAGTGGGGAGGTTGGGGTCATCGTCTATGTGTGCCGGAGCGCGGATATCAATAGCAGCGGTGATTTGAGCGTGCAGGACATTTTCGACTACCTCACCCTTTATTTCGCCAACGCCCCGCTCCCCAACACCGGCGACTTCAACCAGAGCGGTGAGATCACCGTGCAGGACATCTTCGACTTCCTCTCGGCATACTTCTCCGGTTGTCTCTAAACATCGCGGCATGGCGTTGTGCAGCAATGCGTCTACACTCATCTTCTGATGAACGAACGCACCCGCATCCTTCACCAGTACCCGCCCGCTCGCCTAGCCCTCGAAGATGGAACCGTCGTGCATGGCCACGCTTTCGGCGCAACCGGAAGTGGAAAGGTTCGCACCGCGGAGATCGTCTTCAACACCGCCATGACGGGGTATCAGGAAGCGCTCACCGATCCCTCCTACACGGGGCAGATCCTCGTGATGACCGCGCCGCTTATCGGCAACACCGGGATCAATGCCGACGATCTGGAATCAGGCAACGTGCAGGTCTCGGGACTTGTGGTGCGCGAGCTTGCCCGCGTCCATTCGAGCTTCCGCGCCACCCGCGATCTCTCCGCGTATCTGCGTGATGAGGGCGTCCTTGGCATCACCGGCATCGATACCCGGGCTCTCACGCGCCGGCTTCGTGTCGCAGGTGTCATGCCGGGGGCCATCACCGATCTGCCGTTGTCCGAACTCTCGGATGCACAACTGCTTGCCGCCGCGCGGGCAGCCCCTGATATGTCGGGCCAGAACCTGGTACCACTCGTCGGCTGCACCAACTCATCCCGCTGGTCGGAGACCCTCGGCGACTGGAGCCCCCAGACAACCCACATCGAGGGTAAACGACTCCGCGTTCTCGCGCTTGACTGCGGTGCGAAGCGGAACATCCTCCGAAACCTCGCCGACCGGGGGTGTGATGTTGAAGTTGTGCCGCACAATATCACCGCCAGCGAAATCAAGCAACGCTTCCGCTCCGGCCACGCCGATGGCCTCTTCATCTCAAACGGTCCCGGTGATCCCGCGGCCGTTGAGGCGACAATCCATACGCTTCGCGAGGTCATCGCCGATCCTGAAGGCGTACTTCCCACTTTCGGGATCTGCCTCGGGCACCAGTTGCTCTCGCTGGCGGCAGGGGCCAAAACCTTCAAACTCAAGTTCGGCCATCGCGGCCTCAACCAGCCGGTCTTCAACGCCCTTTCAGGAAGAGTAGAGATCACCAGCCAGAACCATGGCTTTGCGGTTGATCCGGAATCCCTGAACGATGTCGGCGGCCAAAGCACGCACATCAATCTGAACGATGGCACACTCGCCGGGTTCGCGCTCAAGGATCGCCCGGTCTTTGCCGTGCAACACCATCCAGAAGCCTCCCCAGGCCCCCATGATGGGGGGTATCTCTTCGATCAGTTTGTGGAAATGATGCGGGCCACACGCCAAGCGAAGCACGGCAGTTAATTTGTGTTTGCATTACGTTTGGATATGGGGTAGACTTATCGGGGTTTGTGTTCAGTTGCTTAACAAATTCAGACCTATCGAGCATTCTTCGGCAATAACCACGATGGGTCTCGTTTGGCTTGCAGAAGTATGGTGTGCGTTCACGCCATGCTGACGCTTGACCCAAGCCCTGTTTGACCATTGGAGATAGTGAATGTCACGTCCTCACGCCCGCGTCCTCACCCGCCACACGGTGGCCGTGGTACTTGTCGCTCTTTCGGTTACCCCCTCGCTTCTGGCCCAGGGTGCCGGGCAGCCTGAAGGCGCTGGCCAACGCCGCCAGCGGGCTGAAGGCGATGCAGGTGGTGGTCGTCGTGGCGGCGGAATGTTCGGCGGCGGCGGGAGCGGGATGCGCGGGATGTTTGAGCCGAGCGTCACCACGCGTCAGATTGACGCGATGAAGGGGACGCTTAAGTTCTCAAAGGAGCAGGATGAGGCCGTCAAAGCGCTCTTCGATGCCTACCAGGACAGCTCGAACGACCTGATCAGCCAAGCCCGCGAGAAGATGGACGCGATGCGCGAAGAAATGCGAGCGGCCATGGGCGAGGGCGGCGCGGCGGGTGGTGGTGATGCCTTCAAAAAGATGGGTGAGGAAGCCGAGAAGATGCGCAAGGCCCGCAAGGACCTTGAGACCTCGTTCTTTAACGATGTCAAGTCCGTGCTCAACCCGGATCAGATCCAAAAATGGCCCAGTGTCGAGCGTGCCCACAGGCGTGAATCTTCGGTCGGACGCGGCCTGATGTCGGGCGAGAGGCTCGATGTCGTGCGGATGGTGGAAGACCTGAAGCTGGCCGATGCCGACAAGTCCGCGCTCGCGACCGTGCTGGAGCAATACGAGGTCGAGCTTGACCGTGACATCACGGCCCGCAACGAGGTCTACGACCGCGTGCAGTCAAAGATGCGAGAGTTGATGCAGTCGGGCGATACCGAGCAGATGCAGAAGCTCTTTGATGAAGGCCGCGCAGCCTCAGTGAAGGTTCGCGATGTCAACCGTCGATTTGCCCGTCAGGTCGAGGGCACGCTTCCCGAAGAGGCCAAGGCCAAGTTCACTGACACGGTCAATCGCGATTCATTCCCGCTGATCTATCGCCCGACGATGGGCACACGAACGATCGAAGCTGCGAACAAGCTCTCTGATCTCGATGACGGACAGAAGACCAGCCTTCAGTCGATTGCCGATTCATACAAGCGTGAACTCGGGACCATCAATAAGGAGATGGAGGGTGCGTACCAGAAGCGCGAAGCCTCGTTCTCTCCCGCCGATCTGATGGGCGGTCGGGGACGCGGTGGCATGGGGGACGGAGGTGGCGGCGGAATGTTTGGCGATGATGAGCAGTCGCAGCAACTCCGCGAGCGTCGTCGCACGCTCGACGAAACGACGATCGAGAAGATCAAAGCACTCCTTAAGCCCGAGCAGGTTGAGCAGCTTCCGACCCGCGAGCGTGGCGATGGTCCGGCGGCCGGTGGTGGGGGAGGTGGGGGTGGTGGGGGGGAAGCCGAGGATCAGCCCGCCCGTCCACGCCGCCGAAACTCCGACCGTCCCGCTGGCGAGTCCCCCAAGCGCGACAGCATTCCTAAGCCCGCTCCCGGGCCGACGCACTGAGCCGGGTCCGCGTTCTGAGAACGCGAGAATTCCTGCGGGCTATATAGGAACATCATCCTTCTTCGCACCGACGGAAGCGGTTTCGTGCGCGTCACCGGGTAAGGTGGATGATCGAATAGATTCAAGGTTTATGAACTGGCCACGCGACCAGAGCGTTCCGAGGCGGTACCGTTCTCTGCGGACCCCGAACATTGACTTAGTGATGTTGGGCTACGAAGGAGGACTTGAGCATGATGATGAAGATACTTCGCAAGGCGCTTCGACATGTTGTTGCAGCCTCAATCGCCGGGTCGATCGCGACCGGCGTGCTGCTGACGGCTCCCGCAAACGCGCAGATGCGAATGGGCATGGGGCCGGGTGGCGATCCGTTCAGTGCAGCGATCAGCACGCGAGAGTTCGACAAGCTGGCGGCGATGCTGGCCCTGTCACCGGAACAGTTGGATGCCGCGAAAACCTTGCATACGGCGTACAAAGAAGAGCACTCGCAGGTCGCCAAGGCGATGCGAGACGCGATGAATGAGGCTCAGCAGGAGTTCATGGAGTCGAAGGACCCTAACGTCTTCAAAGACGCGTCCGAGGGAATGAAGAAGGACCAGGCCAAGCAGAAGTCGCTCGAAGAGGGATTTCTGAACGACCTCAAGGCTCTTCTTGACCCAAAGCAGACAGAACAATGGCCAAAGATCGAGCGATATCTCCGTCGTAGCAAGTCACTCCCGAACGGGATGCTCGCGGGCGAATCAGTAAACCTCATCACCATCGTGGATGACCTGAAGTTCGAGGGCGAACGCCCGAAGGACCTGCAGGACGCGATCGAGAGCTATGAGATTGATCTTGACCGCGCAATGACTGATCGAGATGCAGTTCGCGAAAAGTTTCAGAAAGAGCAGGAGGAATCGATGAAGGACTTCGATTTCTCGAAGATCGATTTTGGCGCGATCAAGAAGATGATGGCCGAAGTGCGGAAGTCGGGGATCAAGGTTCGCGATGCCAACGAGCGGCACACGAGACTGATCGCCGGCATCCTGCCCGCAGATCCGCAGAAAGACTTTAACGACCGTGTCCGCAAGGCGACCTATCCGCAAATCTTCAAAGAGACCTACACTTCCAAGGCCCTCGGATCGGCCGCATCTTTCGACGACCTCACCGCTGAGCAGACGTCCTCGATCGCGCAGATGAAAGAGACGTTCGCCCGCGAGATCACCGCGGCGAACCTGAAATGGGCAGCGGCGATTGCCGAGGAAGAAAAGGACGGCGGCGGCGACCCTTTCATGGGCTTCGGAAAGATGATGCCAGGCATGGGAAGCGATGAGAAGTCACCGACCGAGGAAGCTCAAAAAGCTCGGCGCGAGATCGACAAGGCCGCGCTCAAGTCGCTCAAGACGCTGCTCACCGAAGATCAGCAAGCCCGCTTGCCCAAGCGTGAAGAAGATAATCCATGGGGAATGAATATGGGCGGCGGCGCGGGCGGATCTGATGCTGAAGAGGTCCCCACAAAGCCGACCCGCGACCGGAAAAAGAACTGATGTGGCCGCCTGTTGACCAATGGCTCTTCGTTCGTGAGCACAGGAGCGATGGAGGGGTAAATCGGCAAGTCGGCAATCCTCTCCCCTCAGTGGGAATGTAGCCGATGCAGTATGAACATGACCACAACGATTTCAACTCCAAACTCGGGCCAAAGTTCGGGCCCAACTTCGGGAAGTATCGCGGCCGCGGCAGGGGGGGGGGGGAGCGTGCCCAGGCCATCGTCTCGGTCCAGCGATGTGCTCTCCGAGATGCCCCAGGTCGATTCCTCGGCCGCCTCAATGATTTCAGCAGAGCAGGCTGTTCGGTTACGGGTGGTCCCCTACGCCATCAAGGATGGCCGCCTGTTGACCGCGATGCCCGATCCCACCGATCTGGCCGCGGCCGATGAGCTTTCGGTTATCGCGGGGCTGCCTGTCAAGCGACACGGCATATCGAAAGAGCACTTCGGAACACTGCTACGGAACGCATTCGGGGCAACCGCGGCCCAGATGGCGCGTCGATTGGCGGGCGACAACACCGATGAAGCCGACGACCTGATGGCCAACCTTCAGTCTGTTGAGGCGGAGGATGTTCAGCGGATGGCTGAGCAGCCCACACTGATCAACCTGGTGAACCTTATTATCCTTGAAGCCGTGCGTGAGCGTGCGAGCGATATTCATGTGGAGCCGTTCGAGAAATCCCTTACGGTGAAGTACCGCATCGATGGCATGTTGAGGGCTCGCAACAGTCCACCCAAGCCCTTGCAACCTGCGATCACCAGCCGCATCAAGATCATGGCGGGAATGAACATTGCTGAGCGGTACGTGCCGCAGGACGGCCACATCACGCTCCGGTTTGAAGGGCGCAAGGTCGATATCCGTGTTTCAACAGTGCCCACGATTTATGGTGAGAGCGTGGTGATGCGCATTCTGGACAAGGAGTCGATCAACCTTGATCTTGCCACGCTCGGCCTGCGCGAGTCGGATCGCAAGACAATGGACCGATGGCTTGATCTGCCGCACGGAATGGTGCTGGTCACCGGCCCGACGGGCAGCGGCAAGACAACAACTCTCTACGCCGCCCTGACCAAGCTTTACGATCCGTCCTTAAAGATGATTACCATTGAGGACCCTGTCGAGTATGAACTCGCGGGTGTGAACCAGATCCCGGTCAATCCTGAGCGCGGGCTCTCTTTTGCGTCCGGTCTTCGGTCTATTCTGCGGCAGGATCCCGATGTCATCATGGTGGGCGAGATCCGCGACAACGAGACGGCTGACATTGCGGTGCGCGCCGCACTGACTGGTCACCTGATCTTTTCAACGCTCCACACCAACGATGCGGTAAGCGCGGTAGGCAGACTGCTCGATATGGATGTTGAGCCCTTCCTTGTGGCCAGTGTGATCGAGGGCATCGTTGCCCAGAGACTCGGACGGAGATTGTGCAGACACTGCCGCACACCCGAACCACTGGCCGAGGCTGTTCGCCATCGGTTGAATGCGCGCGAGACCGCGCTCTTCATCGGCGGAAACTCGTACCGGGGAATCGGCTGCGAGAAGTGTGACAACACCGGGTTCCGCGGGCGCATCGGTTACTATGAGATGCTCGATGTCACACCACCGATCCGATCGGCAATCAGTGAAGGTCGCACAAGCAGCCCACAGTTGCTCGCGGTCGCGCCCGCAAACCACACGTCGATGCGACAGGATGGCGTAATCAAGGCCGCGGTGGGTGAATCGACGGTCGAGGAAGTGCTGCGTGCGACGCAGGACACGGAAGAAATCGTGAGCCGCGAGGTCAAGCGCGAGATCGCATAAAGTTGAGGCTTCGCGTTGAACCGTTATCCCGATACAACAGCTCGTCTTTGAACTGAATCTCTTTCAACCATGCCGACGTTCGAGTACCAATCTCTGGGAAGCACAACCGGCTCTGGCACGGCGGTCATTGATGCCCCAGATCGTGCCGCGGCCGTGCGCATGCTGCGGATGCAGGGCATCACTCCTGTGCGAGTCGATGAAATTGAGCGGCGATTGCGGCCGCGCGGAAAGTCCGATAAGAAGAACTCCGATTCACCCAGCTTCCAGTTTGAGAACTCTGCGGCACTTGTGGGTACTGGCGAAGGTGCCGCGTCGGGCAATCGTCGGGCGATGTCGCGGGCCGAGATGGCCTCGTTCATCAGGGAACTGGCAACAGCGGTCATGGCGGGGTTGCCGCTGGTCCAGGCACTCAGAACAATCGCAAGGCAGGGCCATTCCGTTCGTCAGAAGGCGATGCTCAACCACATCATTCAGGAAGTGGAGCACGGCAAGTCGCTGGGCGAGGCTGCCCGATCATGGGGCAAACCCTTCAACGACCTGATCGTGAGCCTTATTCGCGCCGGTGAACTGTCCGGAAAGCTTGGCGATGTGCTTGAGCAGGCGGCCAATCTTCTCGACCGCGAAACCAAGATGCGTCGTACGCTGATGTCGGGGCTGTTGTATCCCGGCATTCTCGCTGTGCTCATTGCGATTGCGGTGGTGGTCATCACCACGGTGATTGTGCCGCGCATTCTCGCGCCGCTGAAGGGACAGCTTCAGAATGTTCAGCTGCCCTGGCCCACGCGCGTGGTGACCGGCGTGGCCGACTTTGTTGGAAGCTATTGGATCTTTATCGCCGCATTCGGTGTTTTCGCATTTCTGTACATCGGCAAGCTCTACCGCACACCATCATCACGCCTCGCGATCGATCGTGGTCTATTGAAAGTGCCCGTACTCGGAAGAGTTCTTCGCGATGTTGCGGTCGCGAGGTTCACGCGCACGCTTTGCACACTTATCTCGGCCGGCCTCCCCGCGTTGACGGCGCTCAAGGCCACGAAGGCCACCCTCGGAAACAAGGCGATGGAGTCGGTGGTCGAGGAAGTGTGCGAACAAGTCGCCAGCGGAAAGACCATTTCCGAACCGATGGAACGCAGCGGGTACTTTCCGCCTCTGCTCACCCAGATTGTGGGTGTTGGTGAGCGATCTGGGCGACTGCCCCAGATGCTCGCACAGGCGGCCGGAGTCTTTGAAGACCGGACCGAGACAAGCATCAAGGTATTCACCACCGTCTTCCCGCCGATTCTCGTCATTTTCGCGGCGGCCGTCGTTGGCTTTGTCATCATGGCCATCATGCTTCCGTTGATTCAACTTCAGGATTTGATCGGATGAACCAAACACACTCTCGCTCTTCCGTCATGCCAAGGCAGCAGTTGATTCGCAACGCTCGTGCCGGGTTTACACTCGTCGAAGCCATTGTTGTGATTGTGATTCTTGGCATTCTGGCTACAGTGATCGCGCCGCGGTTGATCGGTCGCGTCGGCCAGAGCAAGCATTCGGTCGCTGTTGCCAACGCCGCCAGTCTGGCGTCCGCGGTCAACTCATTCATGAGTGAGACGAGCAAGAAGCCCGACGGCACTTCTCTCGAGTTTCTCATTAAGCGTCCGAACGATGTCGATGCCACGGTCTGGCATGGGCCATACGTGTCAAACGCCGACATGCTCAAAGATCCGTGGGGCCGCCCCTACATCCTCAAGATTCCACCGGAGAAGAACGCCGACTTTGACATTCTCAGCTACGGGGCGGATGGAAAGCCAGGCGGTAAGGATGAGGATGCGGATATCGTGAAGCCCTGAACGAACGACGACAGACGAAGGTGCGAGAGACGATGCGTGAGACCACTTCGGCATGGTTGGTGCAAGACTCGCCGGGCGGCCATGTCCGCCGCGGGTTCACGCTGGTCGAGCTGATTGTCGTCGTCGTCATTCTCGGAATTATGGCGGGTGTCACCCTTCCGCGAGTCTTCGGCAATACGAGCAGGCAGGTAGACGTTGAATGTCAGACGGTTCAGCGTTTACTCTCTATCGCCGCAGAGCGCGAGACGCTGGCTTCGGAGCCTGTTGCTATCGAATACACAGAGTCGTCGGCAACGTTGCGATTGCTGGTCCGACGCAGAGGCGCGGCATTCGTCTCCTCGCGCAACGCTGGTGGCACGGGCCGGGCCGAGGATGATTGGACGCCCGATCGGCTTGTGCTGCCTGTTACGCTTGTGAACACAACGCTCGCCGGCGCATGGGCGGATGGTCGCGCGCTGCCACGACAGGGGTGGCGAGTCGTATTTTCGCAATCCGAACCGCGGCCACGCGTGGCGATGCTGGTAGAGTCAAAGTCCATCAAGACCGAGGGTGCTCGCGATTCAGGCTCACGGCCGGCATGGCAAGTCACGCTCGGACCCGACGATGCGGCTGCCGCTCGCACATCCGTGCGCGCGGGTTTGGGCGGGGTACCCGTCGCAGCATCGCGATCAATCGATCTTGATCAGGCCGGAAAGGGGCAGGAATCGTGGTAAGCCCATCCTCTGCCAACTCGTACCGTGCCCGAGCCTTCGCGCTGGTCGATGTCATGGTCGGAGGAATTCTGATCGGCGTTTCACTGGCCGTGGTGATTGGGTTGACCGGCCGTGCCATATCAGCACAGAAACGTGGCGAGGAACTCTCGACGGCCGCGGCCCTTGCCGATGAGCAGTTGCAACTCGTGCTGGCCCGAGGGCCGGATGAGTATGCCAAACGGTTTCCGCTCGAAGGTTCGTGCGATACCCCCTTCCAGGATTACCGGTTCAAGCTGGCCTTTACCGGTGGCACGGCGAGCAAGCCCTACGACGTGAGTTGCACGATCAGTTGGACATTCAGTTTGTCGCCTCAATCGATCGCCATTGAAACACTCATGGCCACCCGCGATGGTGGCGAAGGCGAACCCGATCCCATTCGTCAGCCCGATTCCTCGATCATCCGCACACCATGAACACGCATGAACTCGGAAAGATCAGCCTCTGTGCGCCACGTAAAGGACGTGGACGTGCCTACAGACTTTCCGCTGTCGCGTTTACGCTGGCTGAGTTGATCGTTTCGGCTGTCATTCTCACGATGGTGGTCGGCGCGACAACGATTGCGGTCTCACAGATCATGCGTTCTCGTGACAAGGCCACCGCCAGCGGAGAAGCCTTCAGCCGAGCCCAGCTCGCCGCGCAGCGCATCGCAACCGATGCGGGGAGCGCGCTGAGAGATGCGGACCTCAACTACGGCAAAGTGACCATCACACGCGGCGGACCCGCAGGCAAGACCGCGCAGGGACTATTGATCTTTGCTCATCAGAACCGCCCGGTGAGGGGCGGCGGAGAGGCAGGAGTACCCGCCGATTCGCCTGAGAGCGACGAGTATGAAGTGCAGTTTCGGCTTGAGCCAGCACCCGCCGTGAAGGGCTCTGCGATCAGTCTGTTCACACTCTGGCGCAGAGCCGACCCCGTACCTGATGATTACTTCGACGGTGGCGGAATAGCCGCACCGGTTGTCGATGGGCTGACGTCGCTTACCATCGATGCTTACGACGGAACATCGTGGAAACCCGACTGGGATTCGGATGTCGATGGGTATCCGCACGCGCTGCGGATTGTTGTCTCCGCATCCGACGACAACGGCAAACGCACCGCGACGGCCCGGCGTGTGGTCGCCTTTGACCGTACTCCGGTACCACTTCCAGAGCCTGAAGAAGAGACTGATACTGGCTCCACAACAACCGGGGGGAGCGGAGCATGACTAAGCCCGACCTTCACCACACTCGTCGAGCATTCGCCACGTTTATCGTGCTCTGGACGGTTGCTCTGGCCGCGATTCTGCTTGTGGCCTTGCAATCCATCGCGCACAAACAGGCGGCCGCGGGTCGCAACGCGGTGGCGCGTGTCCGCGCGTATTGGGCAGCGCGGGCGGGCATTGAAGCGCAGATCGCGGTACTGACCGCCGACAATCTCACGCCCGATGCGTCGTCGGCGTTTTCGCTGCGAGATGATCTGGCCAACGCCGCGCAGGGTGAGATCGGGCGGGCAACCTACATCGTGCAGCACGCCGTCTTTCCCGAGATCAAAGACGGTTCGCTCGAAGCGGCCTCACTGCTCAACATCAACACACTCAGCCCCGACAGCATGATTCTGATCCCCGATATGGATGATGCGCTGGCCGATGCGGTCATCGACTGGGTTGATGAAGACGATGAGCCGGCGGAGTATGGTGCGGAGGAAGGTCAGTATGCCCAACTCAAGAGCACCTACAAACCTCGCAACGCTCCGTTGAGGTCACTCCGAGAGCTCGAACTGGTCATCAGCGTCAAACCCGAGTACGTTCGCGGCGAAGACTGGAACTTGAACGGCCTGCTCGACGCAAATGAGAATGATGGCGACCTTACATGGCCTCCGGATAATGCCGATGGCAGGCTTGATGCTGGATGGTCTCGGTACATCACCGCGATCAGCGATGATTCGAGCGGTCCTGGCTACAGCCTTACCGGTCAGATTCGCATGAACCTCACAGAGGCGGCCGCGGGTGATGTCGCCAAACGTGTCAACATCGACAACTCGCAGGCGGAAACGATCGTGAATCATGTAGCGGCGGGCGGCGCGATGATCGACTTCATCGAGGATGATCTCTCAGCGATGGTATCAACAACTGGAACGCTGCTGAACGGAGCACAATCCGGGCCGCGCATCCAGAATCTGACCACCGAGCAGCTCGGACTGTTGCTCGATGAGACACACATTCCAGAGGATTCGCTCGGGCCGCGATCCGGAAAGGTCAACATCAACACGGTTGATAGTGAGACCCTCGCGTACCTTGCCGAGGTGACCAGCGGTCTGGCCGATTCAATCATTTCCGAGCGCGATGGTCGCTCGGGCGGGTTTGTGAAGTTCACCGATCTGCTCGAAGTTCCCGGAATGACCAACCAGACGCTGGCCGAGCTGTATCCGTATCTAGATGTCAGGTCAAACATTTACGTGGCGACCTGTCGCGGCAAGGATCTGGCCTCGGGGCTGGAGGTAGAGATTCAGGCGACCTTGGATCGTTCGACGATACCAGTCACCATAAAGGATCTGATCGTTCGATGACCCAAAGGCAGACAAATAAATCCAGTCCCTCCACCTCGCGTCGTGGTCAGGCTTCAGAAGCTTCTGATGCTCCACGGACAGTGGCGGTTGTTCACGAAGTGTCAGTTGGCGGTGGTGGCGGCGGTGTTGGCCAGGGCATCGCGATGAACGTGGCCATTGGTCAGATAGCTCCCGACGCACGCGCAGCCTCCACACCCGCAGGCACCAGGCTCACGGCCACGCGTCGATTTCTTCCCGGCGATACCGGCTCTCTTCGGGCATTTCTCAAAGAGTCCGGAGTGGAGTTGGTCATCCGCATTGTGCCCGCATCAGAGACCATCAACAGGCTCGCGCTCCTCCCTGATGGGGCCATGACCGGCGACCGCGTCGCCCTTGCCGATGCTCTGTCATTGATGACTGAGACCGAGCTTCCCGCCCAGCTTCCGTGGTACCGCCGAACCGCCGGGGTCACCAAAGTCGGTGGAAAGTCGATGGCCCTGCTTGTGGGTTGGCACCGACCATCGAGCGCAACTGGATCCGCAATCAGCACGGGTGCTGCCGACCCGATGCACGAAGCATCTTCCGGCCTCCCACAACTTTGGACGGTCGAGGCGGTCGCACTCGCCGCGATGCTCCACTCTCCACCTGACCCTTCGACAACCGCGGTGTCCACGGTTTCGTGGATAGCTTCATCGAGCACCACAGCCCAGAACGGCGCGGTCTCAATCCTCGCTGTAGGGTCACTTGGTGCGCGGGTCAGAAGCCTTCGCTGCGACGGCGCGGATCTTCGCACATGGTTGAGTGAAGCGATCGATGAGACCACCGACGGACTTTCCGAGCCTCCGAGTTCGATGGTCGATGTGTTCGCTGGTGGTCGGCAACCCGCATCACTGATGATGTCCGCGAATCTTCGACCTGTGGTTGCAGGCGAGCAGCGTGACCTGGATTGGCTCAATCAGTTCGGAATCGCCGCGGCAACACTCGATGTTTTCGGCGATCCCGATCCAACTGTTCGCAGCCTCTTTAATCTCCACACGATCGAACCGCGCGAACGCACCAACCCCATTCAGCGATTGATCACGATGCTCGCCTCACCCGCCAGGGCAGCGATGGTGATGATTGCCTGCCTCGCCCTGATTCTCGGCGCTCGCCTTGGCATCGCGTACGCAAGAAACGATGCGTTGACCAAGCGTGTGGGCGATACCACCAAACTCGAAGAACGACTGGCCTTCGACGAGCAGCAGGTCGCATTTTACGCAACGCTCAAGGATAAGCGATGGCCGATGACCAAGCTCCTCGCCGATATCGCGGGTGCTACACCCGTGGGTATCGAACTCGAACTGCTCGAGATCAATCAAGGAGAGCCAATCACCATCCGCGGCACCGCCGAGAGCAACGAACTGGTCAGCACCTTTCGCGAAAACCTGGGCAAGACCCGAATATTCGACAGCGTGACGACTCCGAACATCGGCTCGAGCCAGGGCGCGGTGCAGTTCCAGTTGCAGGCCCGCCCGACAAACGCGGGCGTGGTGTATGTCAGCGCGCCTATCGATGACTTCGCCAAGGAACCGCTCGGCAAGCGGATCTACGGCGCGACATGGACTGCCGATGAAAGTGGTGGAGGCACGGATCTACCCACGAACGCGCAACGCGATGGCCGCGCCTCCTCAAACTCAGAGGGAAGCAAACTTTCCGACTTTGATGTCCCGCCGCGCACGGGGCGAACCAACTCGGCAGCGAGCCCGGCTTCAGGAGCTGACAAGGTCTCAACCGCCAACAGCCTGCCAGCGTTGACCGATGCAGACATCGCGCTCATGGATAAGAACACCGCGATGAAGGAGTTTGGCCGCCGTCGCAAGGCCGCGGCCGAGGCTTCGGACAAGACGATCAAAGCACGGCTTACCAGCGAAGCTGAGAAGTGCAAGCAACGCATGCTGGAAGCGGGCAAGGCCGCATCAGCAGGGGGCGCATCATGAGCAAGTTGACTGATGCCATCGGCTCGATTCCCCGTGCGGCCAAGTGGGGAATCGCCGCGGCGTGCGCGTTCGGGCTCTACTTCCTGGTGATCGAGAGGGTCATCGATCGCACCAACTTCTACGCCCTGCGAGCCGACAAGCTCGACAGCAATCTGCAACGCGTCACTGATCTCGAATCGCCCGATTCCGTCGATGGTGCGCTCCTGCTTGTCGGCCGGCGCACCTACGGAGTTCCGCAACTCCCCACCGATTCAGCGGCCAGGCCCGAAGCCATTCACCGCGTTGTCGATGAAGTTCTTGAAGAGCACGGGATCGACGATCGAACCAAGACCGAGAAGTCACTCACGCTCACCGCCGATCGACTTTCCGAACTCACTCTGGGTGAAGGGCGTGTTGAGCGATACATCGTTGAGGTCTCGTTCGAGGCGACCCAGGAAACGGTCGCACGAGTGATCGCGGACCTGGAACAATCACCGGTCATCACCGTGATCTCACGTGTGAAGATTGATCGCGTCACGGCCTATGCAGGCACACGCGAACCGACTACAGCAAACTCCGGACCTAAACTCGTGCGAGCCGCCATCGCCGCGGAAACATGGGTCAGGGTACGGGGCGGTTCGGGCAACGGAGGTGAACAATGACCGTTCCCAAACCCCCCAATGCATCGCAGGCACTTGCCAAACTGCTGGGTGGCGGTGGCCCCACACGCCCCACGCACCTCGGAATCGCCGCGGTTGCAACGATTCTCCTCACCATAGCTCTGCTTGCAGTGATCTGCGCACCTCTTCTTCGACTCCGAACGACTACGGCAACTACCGACGAGGTGAAGCCTGAAGAAGTGCCGGTTTCCTCGGATAAGTTTGAGCAGTCCATCTCCACTTTCATCGCGCAGGTCGAGGGCCGTTCGCTCTTTTACAAGCCGGGTCCGCCACGACCCAAGGTCGAAACAGCCAAGTCAAACTCGCCAAAGGCAACTCGCTATGGTGGGCCATCGATCGTCGCGATGGTCAACAACGCGGTCTGGTTCTCCGATGGCCAGCACCTCGAAGCCGGCCAGAGCGGCAAGGGCGGCACGTTAAAGGTCGTCTCACTCAACGCGCCCTGGACGGCACGCATCGCATGGGAGGGTGGCGAGTTTGATGTGGGGTTCTTTGACCGAAGCCCCCTTCTCATGAGCGCGGCCGATTCATTGAAGCCCGCGGGCTCAAAGGGTGAAGATACGCGCCCGCCTGTTCCCCTCTCTCACGTTTCACCACCAAAGGTTACCGCCACACCGCAAGGTCGCCCGCCAGACGCAGCGCCGGCAACTTCGACAGCCGTTGAAATGATAGTGGCGGAGCCCGAACACACACCATTGCCGGAAGTGGTAGCGCCAGCTTCACCACCACCGACAACGCCACCCATCACGACCTCCGATCCTTCTCCGAATACCCAACCCATCGCGCCCGCACCATCGCCCAATCCCCCGGCCGAACCGGAGAAGCAGAAGATATGACCCTTTCAACTCCGGCTCGTGAACAATTCCGGCTCAAGCGCGGTGATGATCGCTTCAAACTTTGCGCGATTCTGTTGATTGCTGGTTCGGCACTTTCGCTTGCTGCGCCAACGCTCCGCGCCGAGAGCTTGCGTTTTGATGATCCTCCGGCCGCGCCCGCTGAACCGGTTGAAGCCGATGAGGATCCCGACGAGATGGTCATCGATCCCGAATCCGAGAAGCCCGCTGCGGCCATCGACGAGAAACCCGCGGTTGCGACGCAGGTTCCGGTGGCACGCGATGCCAATGGTCGGCGAATACAGAAGGATGAACCGACCATCCTTGCATTCAAGTCTGTCGGCCTCGATCAGATTCTTCCATTCATTGTTGAAACGACAGGCAAGGTCGTCGTTCCGCAGCGCGAGCTTATGACCGGTCGCACGATCACGATCGTCAACGATCAGCCCATACCCAGGGCAAAGGCGCTCGACCTGGTCATCTTTGCCCTTCAGCAGAATGGCATCGCCGTCGTTGAAACCGAGGACATGATCATCCTGCGCGACATCGCGGAGATCGACCGCCAGGATGTTCCCGTCATTGGTTCAGAAGATTCAGTGATCGGCCGCACCGATGTCGGGTCGATTTATGAAAAGGTCTATGCACTTCGGCACTCAACGGCCGAAAACATCCACGAGATCGTGAAGGCCGCGCTCCCTCCGTTTGCCAAATCCAGTTTCGATGCCGAGTCCAATCAGGTGGTGGTCATGGGCAACATCGGTTTGCTGCAGCGCCTTGAGCGTCTGATCAGTTCGCTCGATTCGCCGAGCGCGGCCGCGCTGACGACCGAAACCTTTAACCTCCGCTACGCCGATGCCGAGCAGATCGCCACGAACATCAAGGATCTCTTTTCGGCCAGCGCCACCACCGGCGGTAATCGTGCTGGCGGGAACAATAACAACAACAACCCCTTCGCCAACTTCTTTCGCTCCCCCGGTGCTCAGGGCGGAGGCCAGGGAGGAAATCGCGGCGGTGGGGGTGGCGGTGCCAGCGGCGGCGCACGATCCGGAAACGCCGCATCGCCCGATGCTTCTCTCACAAGCAACAACCTGCGCGTGACGGCCAACAGACAGCAGAACTCAGTGACCGTTCTCGCGGAAAAGCCCGTGATCGATCAGGTTCGCCTGCACATTAATGATGATTGGGATCGCCCGTTGCGTGCCGAGCAGGCCTTGCCCAAGATTTATGATCTCAAAAATTCCGATCCGATCAAGATTCGCGACACGCTCAACAGCATCTTTAACGGCACATCCACGACCGGCTCAACGGGCAACAACGAGCGGCGCGATGGCAACAACAGCACCCAGTCTTCGCAAGGAGCGGGCAGATTCGCCGGACAGTTCTCGGTCGAAGCCCTGCCCGAGGCATCGCGATTGGTCGTTGTAGCCAAGAGTGCCGACAACCTCCTCTGGATCGACAAGCTTATCGAAGAGCTCGACAAGCCGCAAACTGCCGGCCTTCCCAGAATCATCGAACTTAAACACGCATCCGCCGAAGAGCTTGCCGATCAGCTCAACGCCCTGCTTGCACAGGAAGGCACACAGGCCACCATCCAGCGTCAGGAAAAGGGACTCACGGCCGGAAGTGCCAGCACATCCCCCTTCGCGGCCGATGCCGCGACCACGAGCAACACTACAACCCAGACTCAGACCGCCGCCGCGAGTTCGAGCGTCATCAACTTCTGGTGGCAGCGGGCACGGGTGCCCACCACCAACGCCGGTTCTTCAAACCTCGTGGCCAAGATCCGAATCGTCCCCGTCTGGCGACAGAACGCGCTCATGATCCTCTCCCCTCCGGAGTACCAGAGCTCCCTCGCAACCCTGATCGACGAACTCGATAAGCCCGGTCGCCAAGTGCTTCTCGCGGCCGTCATCGCCGAGATTTCGCTCGAAGATGCAACCGCCGTCGGCCTTCGCTGGTCGAACACGTCGATCACCCCGGCCAACCAGGATAACGCCATCTCCATCGGCGCAAGTTCGGCGGGCGATACCGCTGGCGGTGTCGTCACCGGCACCAAGAACGATCTCCTCCCCTCGCTCTTTGATACTTCGGTCCTCAACGTCGGGGTCGATCTCAACGTTCTGCTCCAGGCCCTCAACCAGAAGACCGCCGTCAACATCCTCTCCGAACCCCGCATTTTCACCAGTGACAATCAGGAAGCGACGTTCTTCAACGGTCAGGATGTGCCCTTCGTCACCGACAGCCAGACCACCGACAACGGTACCGTCAACAACACCTTCGACTACAAGGCCGTCGGCATCAACCTGCGCGTGCGCCCACGCATCACTGTCCGGCGCGATGTTGACCTGAACATCAGCCTCCAACTCTCGAGCATCACGCCCAATCAGACGTCCAACGGCAGCTTCATCATCGATCGCCGACAGACTGATACGCACCTCATCGTCAAAGATGGTCAGACCGTCGTGCTCTCGGGCATCCTTCGTTCCGAAGAGTCTGATGTTGTCCGCAAAATCCCTCTGCTCGGCGATATCCCGTTCATCGGCGAGATCTTCAAGTCAACCGAAAAGTCCAAACGAAACTCGGAAGTCGTCGCCTTCATCACGCCCATCGTCATTGAAAACGATGGTGAGGCCGAGGTCGCCAACATCACCGATCGCAAGCGACTTGAAGAACTTCGCAACATGATGCGCCCCGAAAGCGCGATCAAGAAGGCCATCGAAGCCGACAACAAGCAAAAGTCTCGTGACGCGGATACCCGCGGCATGGACAGCGGTCACTAGCCTGCATCGCACCAGTTGCGTTCAGTTTCGTTTGGCGAGATCGACCAGAGAGATGGCCATGCACCCTTACCAGCAGCATCGACTCCGCCGCATCTCATTCGGAGTCCTTCTTCGCAGGTCGGCCCTCATCGCGGCCTTGGCGCTGCACGTCGGGTTGCCAACTGCTGCGTGTGCTCAATCCTTAGGCGCATTCCCTCCCAACTCCGTAAATCGCCCGATCGACCCCGATGCCACCGCGCATTCACGAGTCGTGGTCTCCATTCGACCTGTCGGCAAGATCCCCTACGACGGATTGGTTCTTCCGATCGTCTCGCCCGACGGGCGTGCAATCGCCACCCAAAGTGGCCGCGCACCCTCGTGGAATTGCCTCTTCGCCGACAAAGGGTGTCCGCCACCCGTCGGGCTCGCGCTCTCGGCCTATTCAATCTCAATCGCGCCCGAGCCTGCTGCAAGTCCGGATGGAAGTCGAGACGCGAACAAGCCCGACAAACCTCACTCCCCTCGCGGGCTGAGCGCCATCAAGTGGAACAAACCACTTCTCCCCGGCTTGCTCCTCGGACGCGCGGCGGATGAACAAGGCTTTCTTGTCGAGGCTCCCCAACCCTCCGGCGCTCGGTGGATCGGGCACGTGAAGTGGCTCACCGGAGAGATCAACTGGCTCGTGCGTGATGAGCAACTCCGCACAGTCAACGCACATGCCGCCCTGGCCGATGATGGCGCACTCGTCTTTGTGCGTCGCCCGCTTGATCGCGCCTCCTTCGATCTCGTGCTCCGCACCCGTCGTGGCGATTCATCGACCGACATCGTCGTTGCCGCACCCAACGGTTCCGAATCCTACACCTATCCATTTATTTCGCCGGATGGCACGGTTGTTGCCGCGTTTGCTGTGCCCACCGATGATCTCGCATCAGGTATGGTCAGTCTTGTAGCCTTTGCGCGCCTCGACCCCACAATCGGTAAGAGCTTGAGTCTTGTCGAGATCTCTCGACTCGAGATCGGTCGCGGCGGAATGCAAGCCGCATATCAATCATCCGCGACCATGCAGCTTCCTGCCGCGCTGGCCAAATCACCTCGCGCCGCAGCAACATCAACAACACTCAACGACGTGCGTGCGATCTTCGCGGCTGGCTTGCTCTTTCTCTCTCCGCGCGATGGCACCACCATCTGGTGGGAGCCACGCCGATCGCAGGTCATCAACTTTGCGCCAGGCTCATTCGCCGCGGCGCCGTTTCAACACTCAGACTTCGGTGTCCTGCTCGCAGGCGATACAGACTTGACGTACCAACCGCTGCGGAAGTCGAAAGAACTTCCCGATGGACTCGCGACTTCACGCCAGGTTGCTGTCATGGCGGGAAGGTGCATTCCACGCGGAACAGTCCTCGAGTCGGGGCTGTCAATCGTCCTTACTCAGCCCGGTTCGGGGAGCGAGTTGGCCTTCAATGTAATTTTAATTGAACCGGCCAAAGCCGACTAAGCTGATCGGACCTTGAGGTCACGCAACCGGCAAGCTGCCATAAGTGTCTGATACCCATGATCTTATCGGAATATCCGGTTTATGACGGGCTCTTGATGGCCCCAACGCGCAAACTCCGCGTCTTTTTGTGAGAAACTCTTGACACCTGTTCAGGGTTGAGGTATGTTCTTGGTGTCGTTGTTCTCTCTCTCTCTCTCTCAGATCTCATACCGGAAGGAGTCTCGCTGTGAAGAAGTTTGCTGTTTCGGCGTTGGCTATCGCTGCGCTCGCTGGTTCGGCCATGGGTCAGCCCGTGCGTTTCGAGCTGCGTCTTGTTCCTCAGTCAGGTACTGTCACATCCCCGGCGGGGGCTGGCGTGATCGATCTTGCCGCCACTCCCAACATCGGTGCGAACGCGGATCGTACGCGTCGCTTCGAGCTTCAGTACCGCGTTCTCGACCTTGATCCGAACGATGCCGTCTTCGTCCCCGCTGGACTTGCGGCCGCCTCGATCAACATCACCGTTGGCAACACGACCGCTGGCTCGTTCGACCGCGCTCAGCTCAGCCGCTTTGAGGCTTCCACCAACACCCCCACAACTCCTCCGTCCTCACCCGACCTCTCGGGTCTTCCCACACCGGCAGCCGCCGCTGGCCGCGCCGGGCTTCACGCGCCCTACCGCGGCGGTCTTTCAAATGCGAACGACAATACCCTGCCCGCCAACGGCAGAATCGTGACCAACGCGGCCTTCCCGGCCGCCAATCCAGGTGGCATGCCCCCCACACCGGCTGGCCCCGTCACCACGGGCATCATGGGTCTCCTCCCCCTCTCGATCTCGCAGCCCAACCAGGGCAACGTCAACATTGGCTCTGACAACACCGCCTGGTTCGGCCTCTACAGCTTCACCTTCACCGCGGCCGACGGCTTCGGCGGTTCGGGCACAAACGTCACGATCACGGCTGCGGCCGAAGCTGACCCCAACACCGCGAACAGTTTCGGTTGGTTCAACGACGGCACCGCCGTCCCCGTTACGTCGGGCAACGCGGTTGACGCGATCGTGACTTTCAGCATTTCTGCCCTCTCACCGCCTGGCGCTTGCTGTCTTTCAGATGGCACTTGCCAAACATCTGATTTGATTACGTGCACTGGTCCAAACGTTCAGTTCCAGGGAGGTGGAACAACATGCATTCCGAATCCTTGCCCGTCGCCCGGTGCGTGTTGTCTCTTGGATGGTTCGTGCGCGCTGCGTGTGCCGATTGCTTGTGTACCACAGATGGGTTCATTCTTTGGCAGCGGCACAATTTGTCTGCCCAATCCGTGTCCGCCGGTTGCTGCGTGTTGTTTCGCCAACAGTGTCTGCTCAGTGCTAACTGCGGCGAACTGCAACACACAGGGAGGCGTGATGCTCGCGAGCGGTTCGAGCTGTACGCCGAACATCTGTCCTCCACCTTACGCCTGCTGTCTATCAGGCTTTGTCTGCCTGATCGCCTTCACCGAAAGTGACTGCAACGCCGCTGGCGGATCAGCGCTTGCACAATCGGTGTGCGTGCCTCAGATTTGCTGCCCGCTTCCTGTTGTTGTCAACCAGCCGCAAAACGGACTGTTGATCGTGCCGCAGCCGATCAGCTTGTCGGTAGATGCGACACATCCTGGCGCAGTTGCTTATCGGTGGCGAAGAGACGGTACACCGATTACTGACAATGGACGAATCGTGGGGACTGGAACGTCGGTACTTTCATTCACGAGCACGCAGCCTCAGGATTCTGCAAGTTACGATGTGGTGGTCACGAGTGTCTGCGGCACGACGGCCATCACGGGTTCCGCAGTATTGACACTCTGTACCGCACCGGTGATGTTGGCGAACCCAGCATCGCAGAGTGTGGCCTTCGGTTTGCCGCTGACACTGAGCGTTCAATCGTCGGGGGTTGGTGGGTTGGCTTATCAATGGCGAAAGAATGGGTTTCCGCTGAGCAACTCGCCGAGAATCTCAGGAGCCACGACCCCGACCCTGTTGATAAGCACTGTTGAAGTGTCAGACGATGCTACGTACGACTGCGTGGTCACGAACCCGTGCGGGTCGGTCTCCAGTCAAACCGCCATCATTACCGTGACCTGCAATGGAGGCGTTGCCGACTGCAACATGAACGCTCTCTGCGATCTGAAGGAGTTGGCCGGACTTCGCGACCTTACCGCCCCAAACCCAGCGACGGATGATCGTTTCGGATGGGCCATCGCCATGGATTCCAGCCGCGTGCTTGTCGGTGCGCGTTCGCGAGACACAGCAAACGGTATTGATACTGGTGCGGCTTATGTATTCCTGAACAATCCTGCGGGAGCGACACTCGAACAGGAACTCATCGCCCCCGACGGCGCAACAGGAGATGACTTTGGCAACCAAGTTGCGATTGAATCGACGTGGGCTGTAGTTGCCGCGCGATCGGCGGATGTCGGCGGACAGTCTCAAGCGGGTGCCGTTTACGTCTATCGACTGGTCTCCGGATCATGGCAGTTCTTCCAAAAACTGGCAGAGCCAACGCCAACGTTTGCCGCTCAGTTCGGGCACGGTATTGATCTGAGCGGAGATCGTCTGCTTGTCGGTTCCTTTCAGGGGACAGCCGCACAGCCAAACTCTGGCGCGGCGTATGTATACCGATTCAACGGGTTGAACTGGTCACAAGAGTTCGCGATCGGTGCGCCCGATGGGCAATCTGGCGATGGGTTCGGGATTTCCGTTGCGATAAGCGATCCGTACTTGATTGTCGGAGCCCCGTATTGCGTGGAGAATGGAGTTTCCTCCGGCGCGGCGTATGTCTATTTCCGTGGTTTCTCTGGGTGGATCTTTCAGAGCAAAATCGTGCCGCGACAGCAACAGTCTGGTGAGACATTCGGTGAGTTGGTTGCCATCAGCGCGAACATTGCCATGGTCAATGCCCCACGTGAAACCGTTGGTGGATTTCCATCGGCGGGGGCGGTGTACATGTTCCGTCGCACCGATACGAGGTGGACCCAGCAGCGGCGACTTGTTGCCGAATCGCCACAGGCGAACGAGTTGTACGGTTTCTACATCTCACTCGAGGGTGATACATCCGCGATTGGCGGATTCAATCGCACGGTCAGCGGCATCTCGGGCGCGGGCGAGGTGGAAGTATTCAAACGGTCGAGCAACTTCTGGGTTCGCGCAGATCGGATTGACTCACCTAAGCCCGAATCACCAGGGTGGTTCGGTTACTCTCTGGCAGAAGCCGGGGGGCGACTCGCGGTTGGCGCATTTCGTGGTTCAGCAGGAACAGTGCCGCACGCCGGTTGGGCGCGCGTCTTCGACCTCAATGCACTTGATTGCAACAACAACTTTGTGCCTGATCTGTGTGAGATTGCCAATGGAGCAGAAACAGACACGAACGGGAACAGCATCCCTGATGGGTGCGAGTCGAATGTGTGTCGTGGAGACTTCAACGATTCAGGCGTAGCGAGCGTTCAGGACATATTTGACTTTCTGGCCGACTACTTCGCTGGCAACCTGACCGCCGATTTCAATAACTCCAGCGTGTTGAGCGTTCAAGACATTTTCGACTTCTTGTCGGCATACTTTGCTGGGTGTGCCTAGTAAATCGTTCACCGTATCAAACTCGGCTATCGCTTTGCTGGACAAAACGCAAAAACCCCGGTCTTTCACCGGGGTTTCCGCAATGGGCCTGGGCAGGCTCGAACTGCCGACCTTACCCTTATCAGGGGTACGCTCTAGCCAACTGAGCTACAAGCCCGGATTGTCGGCCCGGCGGATGGTTCCGTCGGGGCCCGTGGGGGGGCCGCTTGCCGACCCTTGGGGCGAACGATAGCCGGGTTGTCGGCAATCGGCGAGTCGGGTGGCAGAAGGAAGGGTCGGATTGGCGGGGCGGAAAGCGGTTGGGCACACACGCGGCCGCCGGCGCGGTAAGCTGGGGTCATGCTGAACGCTCTAGTTGAGTTGCCGCGTCGTGGGTTGGCTTGCCCCTTGATAGGAAAGGCGATAGGCCTGGTGGTGGGTCTGGTGGCTGGCCCGATGGCCGCGTTGCCGGCCGCGGGACAGACTTCGGCTGTTCCGGCCGCAGCGGTGCAAGCAGCTACTGCGCAGGCCGCGGCGGTGGTGCCGCTGGCGGAGCGGGTGAAGGGCTCCATACCCGAGTGCATCGGGTTTCTGGTGGGCGGGCAGGAGGGTGGTGAGGGCGATGCGCGCGCGGAGTGGCCGTATGAGGGTGTGTATCGGGTGCGCGGGCAGATCCCGATCGGGTATCGGATTGGCGGGACCTCGATCGTGTGCGTCGCGCTGCTTCGTGCGCCCGGATATGCCGCCGATGAGGCCCGCAAGGGCGCTGTGGTGCGGAGCCTGAAGTTTGTGACAAAGTCACTGCACGATCCGCTGATGAACCCTGACTATGAGGGCGGATACGACGTGCGGGGGTGGGGCTACACATACGCGCTGAACTTCCTGCTCGCGATGAAATCGACCGGCGCGGTGGATGGACTTCCTGAAGACCTGAAGCCGACGGTCGATGAGCACATTCGATGGTGCATCGATGCGATCCAGCAGACGGAGATCAACGAGGCGGGCGGGTGGAACTATGCCCGTGCGCCGGGAAAGAAGACGGTCTGCCCGACATCACCATTTATGACAGGTCCGACGTTGCAAGCCCTGTTTGAAGCGCGCTCGCAGGGGTTTGCGGTCGAAGCGGCGGTCGTGGATCGTGCGCTCAAGGCCCTCGAGCGCGCACGCGCTTGGTCGGGGAGCGTCGCCTATGCGGGCGATGCGAAGGAGAAGCGGCCGGAGAAGGTGCCCGGATCGGTCGGGCGCATGCTCGCGGCGGAGATCGCGCTCTATCTTGCAGGCCGCTCGGATGTGGCCCGCATTCGCGGGGCTCTCGATTCGTTCCTCGTTCACTGGGAATGGCTCGATCAACGGCGGGCCAAGAACGGGACACACGAAGGCCCGTATGGGATTGCCCCGTACTACTTCTACTACGCGCACGGCCAGGCGGCACAGGCGATCGAGCTGCTGCCCAGGGACGATCGAGCCGAGTATCGCCGGAGGTTGTACGAACGGTTGTTCTCGGTCAAGCTCGAGAACGGGACATGGAACGATCGGGTCTTTCCGCGGACAGCGAGCTACGGAACATCGCAGGCGCTGATGGTGATGCTTGCACCCGAACTGCCGGAGCCGGCGCGGTGGGTTGCGGATGGAGTGAAGAGCGAGAAGTGAGACGGGTGGTCAGGTGGGGATCGTCGATACGTGTGGGCGCGCGGATACCGATCCAGCAAGCACACACGCAGAGAGTCGGCAGGCACACCAGCGATGAGCGGTGTGGCTTGGTCGGTTGCACAGGCTTTGTTGCTCCGCTTGCGCGCAGGGCTCGGTGGGCGGAGGCGGGTGGGGGATGCTGGTCCGAAAATGCTTGAGAGTGCCCATGTTCACATTCGCGAGATTGCCCGCGTGCGCCAGATGGGATTGGCGCGCGGGCTTCATGTGGGTTGGGTAGATCGCGGCATGAAGGGTGCCGATGGGTGTGTTGCTGGTACATATGGTCAAAGGTTGACCATGCTGGCCATGACAACTGTTCAGCTGGAGCACCCGGACAATGGCTGTCCAACGCTCACATCACGGGTTTTCGCTGGTTGAACTGGCCATGGTCGTGGCGATTATGGGCGTTGTGGCCATGATCGCCGCGCCGCGCATGAGTTCGGCGGCGACCACGGCGGGGCGATCGGCCATGCGGGCCAACCTGCGCGTGCTGCAGGATGCGGCCGACGCGTACGCGGCGGAGCATAACGACCTCAGTGTGGCGCGAGAGTTGGATGGCACAGTTTCGGATGAGAGCGTCTTCCTGAAGCGACTGGTAGGGTACAGCGATGACCTCGGGAACATAGGCACAGGCATTTTCGGGCCTTACCTGCTGCGGATTCCCCGGAACCCGGTGAACAAACTCGACACGGTGCGGATCGATGGCTTGCCGCCTGGAAGTGGTACAGCGGGCTGGTTGTACGACACGACGCGGAACCGCTTCTATCCGGATCACATGAACACCCGGTTGGCCGCAATGGCTGAGTCGGATGCGGTTCTGGGTGATAGCCGGTTGAAACCTGTTCCGGTGGACGTTGCCATCGAGGCGCTCGGGAAGTAGTTTCGGCTCGAGCGGACGCAGCTATCCACCTGTTCAGGGTGTGCAGATGGGAAGAATGTTGAGAATTTGCCTCATTGTCGTCCGAGAAAGTCAAAGGCTGGCTCGGTATTGGACGATGGGGTAGTCGGTCGCGGGTGTTTGTGACCCGAGTCGTGAAGAGCGTGAGCCAGGCACGGAGTGTTGGCGGGCGCTTGGTGGAAGAGTCCCAAAGGTCTGATCGACGCGGAGTTGGCCCGGAGGGCTCGATTCTGCGGGCGCGACTCACCCGCAAAGCCATGCAGCAGCAGGCCGCGAGCGGGTCGGTTTTTCCGTCCCTCCCGTCCCCGTCCTCCCTCCCATCAGTACCCCCAAGAAAGGCTTATCCATGTCGAACCCATCCATGAACGCACACAACCTGAATACGCACCAGACGACGACGGTCATTGGCCCAGATACGCATATCAAGGGTGAGATGGTGTTTGATTCGACCGCGCGGATTCTCGGGACGTTCGAGGGTCGGATCGCGGCGAAGGGTGAGGTACAGATTGGTGAAGGGGCGGCGTGCAAGGCCGCGGTTGAAGGGACAAACATCATTGTTGATGGATTGATCGAGGGCGATGTGATGGCCCGCGAGCGTGTGCAACTGAACAGCAAGGCCCGCGTGGTGGGCGACATTACGGCGACGACGCTGGTGGTGGCCGAGGGCGCGAGCTTTCATGGTAACTGCCGCGTAGGCGCGGAGGCGGGTCGGAGTGTTGGCAACAAGGATGCGCGCCCGACGGTGGTGGTGCGTCCGGCGATGAACGGGCCGCAGGTTCAATCGAAGCCCGCCGAGATCGAGGCGACGCTTGCAGGGCTTGAAGAGCGGCTGTCGGGCATGACGAATCGTCGAGAGAGCTTCAACGGTGCGGAGCGCGGTGTTTCGCACTGAGTTATGGATGCGGCGGTTTAGGTGTTCGCTAACCCTCCCCCCACCAACCCCCCACCACCCCCTCCCTCGGGGAGGTGGAGCACGTAGCGAAGATGCACTCGTCCCCCACCGAGCGAGCCCGACCTTTGGCTCGCTCGGTGCTTATGCAGAAGACGGACCACTCGGGCGCGATATGGGTTCAAGCTCAAACACTGCGCAGCCAGCGGCGACCGCGCGAACGGTGGAGTGCTATCACTGTCGCGAAAGTTTCGACGTGCCGCTGAAGGCGATGTCGATCTCGTGTCCGTGGTGCTACAAGCGCGTGACGCTGGATGATGTGGTGGTGAAGGAAACGTGCTGGCAGAGCAAGCTGCAGACGTGCGGACGCTTGCTGGTGCAGCAGAAGGGCTCGCTGGTTGCTTCGTTGATTGAAGCGCGGCAGGGGATTGAGATACTGGGTCATGCGGAGGGGACGATCACGAGCGGTGGGCCGGTGCTGATCGGGCCGAAGGCGCGGGTGAAGGGTGATGTGACGGCACCATCGATCTGGATGGAGCCGGGAGCGATCATCGAGGGTGGGTATTTCAGGATTGTGGGTCCGGATCGGCTGGCCAAAGGGCCGAGCAAACCGCCGCAGGCTCCGGCCCCGGTTGTGGTCAAGGTGAACGACCGCTCGACGGTGGTGATACCCGCGTGGCGGCCGATCATGAAGCCGGGTTGAGAAACAAGAACTTCAGACCAACTGACGGACATCGCTCTGCAACGCGGCGGCGATGCGCTGCGACTTGCCGAGAGATGATCGCTCGGGGTCACGCGCGATGCGTGAGACCGAAGACTGAAGGACAGCGATCCATACACGGAGTGCAGTTCGCGTGAGGCCGCGTGCCCTACGTGCGGCGGCGAGGGGATGCTTGTCGCAAGCGCGTTGGCCATCGGGATCGGCGGCTCAGCATGATGTTTCCTCTTCCAATATATCGTACCGAGCTGGAGGTTGGTTGCATTCAGGTACGATGGCCGCTAACACTACCCTTCGTGTGTTCCGAACATTGCCCGAGATTGGAGCCGCCCTCATGCCGTTTGCCGCTGTTCAGAGTTTCATGCGTGAGCGTCAGATTGACGGGTGGCTGATCCATGACTTTCGGGGGAGCAACGCTATCTTGTCGCGGCTGGTGGTGCATCCGGAAGGGAAGCGGCGGTTCACCACGCGGCGGGTTGCGCTGTTTATCCCTGCGCAGGGTGTGCCGACACTGGTGGTCAACCCGCTGGATGCGGGGCAGTTTGTGCCGCCGCATGTTGATGCGGGGCTTGGGTGCAATCGGGAGTTGTACATCTCGTGGCGCGAGTATCAGGATGCACTGGGGAGGCTGATTCGGGCGGCAGGGAGCACGGGGCGGATTGCGATGGAGTATGCGCCGGGGTGCTCGCTGCCGGCGGTCTCGAATGTTGATGCGGGGACGATCGAGCTGGTGCGTTCGCTGGGGGCAGAGGTGGTTTCGAGCGCGGACCTGATTCAGGTATCGATCGCGCGGTGGTCGGCGACGGCGGTCGAGAACCATGCCCTGGCCTCTGTGCAGGTGGGGCGGATCAAGGATGATGCGTTCGCGTATATTGGCGAATCGGTGCGTGCAGGGCGGGCGATCGACGAGCGTGCTGCACAGAAGTTTATTCAGGACCGGTTTGCCAGTGCCGGGCTGGAGTTTCCGGATGGCCCGATCGTGGCGGTGAATGCGCACGCAGGCGACCCGCACTTTGATGTGGCCCCGAGTGGATCATCACCGATTCGCAAGGACGACTGGGTGCTGATTGATCTGTGGGCACGGGTTCCGGGTGAAGTTAACATATTTTCGGATATTACCTGGTGCGGATTCTGCGGCCAGAAGTCGGGGTGCCCCGCGAAAGTGCTGGATGTGTTTTATGCGGTGCGCGATGCGCGGGATGCGGCCCTGCTGTTTGCGCAAGAATCGTGGAAGGCGGGAAGGCCGGTGCAAGGGTGGCAGCTTGATGATGCGGCGCGGGAGGTGTTGATCGCGCGGGGTTTGGCGTCGGGCATAAGGCACAGGACGGGGCACAGCCTCAGCCCCGGGCCGATGGTGCACGGGTTGGGAATGAACCTCGACAATCTTGAAACACGCGACACGCGGCTGATGCTGCCGGGGATCGGGTTCACGATCGAGCCCGGAGTGTATTTGGCGGGCGAATCGCCGCGAGGCTTTGGAGTGCGGAATGAAATCAATGTGTATGTCGATTCGGCGAAGGGGCCGGTGGTGACGAGCGGGAAGCAGGATGAGCCGGTGTGGATGGGGTGAGAACTGGAACTTGCCGGTAGTTTGCCGAAGAGTCACACGGTGATGGTTTGGCGGTGTCTTATGGGTGGTGAAGAAGACCACTCACAGGGAGAATGCCGATGCTGTCAGAGCTCACATCCAGAACTCGCGGTTTCAAGATGGGGGTATCGATACTTGTTGGCACAGGCGTGCTGGCGTTGCCGAGTCTGGCGAACGTGGCGGGTCCGATACCGATAACTACGCCGCGGGTCGCTGGACCGGATGTGATGACCGTTGCGGCCTATCCGCGCGGATCGGGCGATCCGTCGAATGCCGCGTTAGTCTATTACAAGGCGTGGATGGACCCGGCGTTTGAAGCGCTGAGCACAGCGTGCGCCGAGGCGTATCGTGCTGGCGATGCCGCATGGAAGCCTGACGCGGAACTTACCAAGCAGTTGGTCGGCCAGCAGGGATTGATCGCGAATCTGTTGCGTGGATCGCAGGCACCGGAGTGCGATTTCGGGATTGAGTGGTCGCAGGGGATCGGGACGTTGCTGCCACATTTGGGGAAAGCGCGGGGGACGTGCAGGATTCTGGGGAGCGATGCGCGGCGGTGCGTGGCGGAGGGGAAACTGGATGAAGCGGCTGAGCGTGTCGCGGCGTGTTACCGGATTGCGCGCCACGTGGCGCATGACGGGATCATGATTTCAGGACTTGTGTCGGTGGCGATGGCGGCGAATGCGGATTCGCAGGTGAACGCGTTGATGAACGGAACACACCTGACGGTCGCGGGGAAAGAACTGCTGCTGGCGGAAGGACGGAAGCTGACGGTGCCGGATGCCTTCGGAATGAAGAAGGGCATCGAAGGGGAGCGGCGATGGACGTGCGACTGGCTGAGATCGTTCTCGACCGGGAAAATGGCGGGGATGCTTGTGGCTGACCAGATCGTTCCGCTGGTCGCACGTGAAGATGACCAAACGCTTGTCTCAATGATCGGCAAGATGGATGAAGCGAGTGTGAATGCGGAGTTGGGCCTGAATGTGAAGTATTATCAAGATGTGTTGAATGTCTGGGAGGCAGCGGATGCTCTCGACCAACTCATCGAGATCGAAGCGAAGATGCGGCGGGGAGAGTATGGAACGATTTCGATGGTGGTATCGCCAGCGGTGAGCAAGGGATACAAATCAGACCTGCAAGGTCGCACGCAGCACGCGGAGTTGCTTGCTCGACTTGAACGCCACATCGCCCTCTCACGTTAGTTTGACCAGAAATCGCATCGATCACCACGGCGATACCGATGAACGACTCGAATGTTCGCCAGCTTCTTGTTCATACCAACCGTGGCGATGATCTCGCCGCGGCTGGGTTATACAAGGTGTTTGCCCCGCGAATGCTGGCGTTTGCGAGGGCGTTTCTGCGTGAACAGGCCTCGGCGGAGGACTCGGTGCAGCAGGTGTTTGTGCGGATTCTGACCCTGAAACCCGCTGAACTGGAACGGGTTGAGGATGTGGGCGCATGGTTGATCTGGATGACACGCACGACGTGCTTGAACACCGTTCGCACAAGGGCTCGATCAACCTTGCGCGAGAAGATGCGGATGGGACACACCAAACGTGTGGCCATGGACACGTGTGAGGCGAACGATCCGCACAGTGCATTGCTTGAGGCGATCAACAGCCTGCCGGACGATCATCGCGAACTCCTGCTGCTGAAGCATGTCGGTGGACTGACGTTTGATCAGGTTGCCCTGTCGCTCGGGCAGAATCGGAACACGCTTGCCTCGCGCTATCGGGCGGCGATGGATCATGTTCGTGAACGACTTGAGAATGTAGAGGCTGAACGCGTCATTGTTGAAAGAAGAGGTGTGGCATGAGTGACTTGCAGCCCCGCAGAGTCGTATCGGTTGGTGAAGCTGTTGATCAAGTCGATGGACTTGCACTCAGCCTCATTGCTGCCGAGCAAGATGCGGGTGATCGTCCGCCGCGTGAGTTTCTTGAAGCGGTCGAGCGGCGGGGGCAGTTGCAGCGTGCGCGGCGGTGGCTGCCGATTTCGTGCGTGGCGGCGGCGGCGATGATCGGGCTGGCGGGGATGATGCTGGCGGTGCGGTTCGGGGCGGTTGCTCAACCTCCGAAGTCGGTGGTTGTCGATGATGCGCAGAACGACTCGGCGGCACCAACAGCGGCGAACCTTCGCACGCTCAATCGCGATGTGACTTCGCCCGAGGGGCTGCGGCTGGCGGGGAGCGGGGCGCGACCAGCCGATGGGACAAGTGATGCGCGCTCGGAGACGCTTTCGCCGCGTGATTCGCGTGGTGCGGATCGCATCGACAAGCTCATGGGTGAGAAGTGATGCGGTAGGCCGCCACCTGATTGGGCGCGAGAATAGCGAGCGGCTTGAACGCGGTGAACTTGCCAACCGTGCTGGCCTCAGCTTTCACCGGTGATTGCGATTGCGTGATGAGATCAAACGCTTGCGAAGTGCCACTCAAGGCTGAGTGGTTTGCTGCGAGTGCGTACTCACTCACGGGCTTGTTGGTGAGGTTGATGACAACCAGCAGGGATTGCTGTTGGGTCTGGCGCAGAAAGGCGTAGACGCCGTTGTTCCCTGAATCGACGGGGAGGTAGGCACCGTGGGCGAGCGCGGGGTGTTCGCGTCGTAAGGCGATGAGTTGCTTGTACAGCGCAAGGAGCGACTCGGGCTGCGAGGATTGAGTATCGACGTTGAGGGTCTGAAACTCTTTGTTGACTGATCGCCATGGCTTGGCCGAGCTGAACCCTGCGTTGTCGGCGGAGGTCCATTGCATGGGGGTACGAATGTCTGGGTCGGGCTTGTCGCCGAACATGCCGATTTCTTCACCATAGTAAATGAACGGGACACCCGGACCGAGGAGGAGCATGGCCGCGGCGGCACGCATGGCACCGGCATCGCTCTTGAGCTGCGACATGATGCGTGGCTGGTCGTGGTTGGTGAGAAAGCGGCCGTACTGGTTTGGTGGATACCACTTCAGGACTTTTTCCTGAGCGGTGCGGACGCGCGCGGTGTTGCCTGACTTTGCTGAGTCAACGATTGCCGCCGCGAGATCGAACTCAAAGGCCATGTCGAGCTGATCGCCGACGTAGCTGGAGGCGGACTCGGTGGAAGACCAGACTTCGCCGACGCACACGAGGTCGGGTGAAAGGTCTTTGTAGAACTTGCGGAAGTCTTTGAGCCACTGGTGCGTCGCGAGCGTGTTGTCCTGCTGGCGACCTTCTTCGATGAGATGGCGGATGGCGTCGAGCCGATAGCCATCGAGATTGAAGCCGCCGCCGCCCTGTTGCTCGTCGGCGGCCCAGAACTTGACGATGTCGAGCATATCGTCTGTTGCGCTCTTGTTGTGGTAGTTGAGATCGGGCATGTCGCGACCGAAAAGGCCGTAGTAATACGGCCCCTTTCCGCCGCGCAACGAGTGCCAGACCTTCTGCCCCCAAGGGCCTTTGTACGCGGGGTCGGTATCGGACCAGATGAACCAATCGTGTTTGGGCGACTTGGGATCGGCAGCCTCGATAAACGTCGGGAACTTGCTGGATGTGTGGTTCATCACCAAGTCGATGATGACCTTGATGTTGCGCTTGTGGCACTCATTGATGAGGCGCTTGAAGTCGTCGTTGGTGCCGTAGTCGCGTTCGATCGTGCGGTAGTCCACCACGTCGTATCCGTGATAGCTGGGCGACTCGGTCATGGGCATGAGCCAGATACCGCCGATACCGAGATCCGATGTGGTGCTGGGGTTGCCATCATTGAGGTAGTCGAGCTTGTCGATGAGGCCACGGATATCGCCGATGCCATCGTTGGCGAGTTCGCCGTTTTTCGAGTCGGCGAAGCTGCGGACGAAAACCTGGTAGAAGACAACATCGTTCCACCATCCGGCGCGTTCCGGGCCGATGATGTTGCCAGCGGCATCGCGCTCGCGAGGCGGCTGATAGGCAGGCGCGGCCCCGGGTGCGGGGGATTCGGTTGTGGCCTGTGCTTGGGCGTGCGGAGTTGTGGTGGCCATCGCCAATCCGAAGAACGCCACCGCCCATGCCCGCGAGAGGTTACTCATGCCTCAAGGATATCTCGGCTGGCCATGCAAGTGATAACCTTGCGCAGAACCATGGGCGAGTAACGATCGGTTGATCGTGCCGCTTCGGCCTGTCTCTTCATGCTTGATGCGGGGTGGGGCGCGATTCATGCGGCGATGCTGCGATGGCGGGGTTGTGGGTCGAAGCCCGTGGCGGGGTCGTAGTTGACGATATCGTGCGCGGGTCATTCGATACTGCGTCGGGAATTGGGTGCGGATTCACAGCCAGCCTGAGGTGTTGCCGGCGGATCTCCGCGGATGCCTGATCGCCATGGCGCGATCGCACTGCGAGCAAGAATTTTTTCAGCTGACTGCCGCGGAGATCGGAATCAGGACTCCGCGTCTGATACCGATGCCCCGTCACTGTTGGGAACTTGTTCAACCGTCCGGGGCATGCGCTTCCAGACGAGCATCACCGGAATCAGAGCAAAGATCGAGAGGATCGACCCTGCGAGGAACGATGCGCCGGGCAATCTCACCGGGGCCATGTCCGATGTGAAGTAGCGGAACGCGCCGGTGCCGACAAGTGGGCCAAGAACTCCGGCGATGCTGGAGAGACCGGTGAGTGCGCCTTGCAGCATTCCCTGCTCCATCGGTGAGACAGCTTTGCTGATGATGGCCTGCACAGCAAGGCCAGAGACTCCGCCGATTGAGGCCGCGGCGATGATGACGTAGATCATCCAGCCCTCGGTCGCGAGGCCATACCCAGCGAAGGCAAGTACGGCGATGCCGATTCCTCCGATAAGGCAGAGGCGTTCGCCGAGCGCGGGGATGATCTTGCGTGCGAGGCCGCCCTGCACGATCGCGGAGGTGATGCCGACCACGAAGAGTGACCACCCCACTTCGCGCGGGCCCCATTGGAAGCGCATGCCCATTGAGAGCACCCATGTGGCGTGAAGTCCGTACTGCGCGATGTTCAAGAGGAAGAGCGTTGTGGCGAGAGTGGCCACCAAATGGTTTCGCGAGAGCCACGCGAGCGCGCCGATGGGGTTGGCCTTCTTCCACGAAAACCTGCTGCGACGCTCGACGGGGAGTGATTCGGGAAGGACGAAGTAGCCGTACAACCAGTTGATGAGCGAGAGGGAGCCCGCGACCACAAAGGGAAGTCGAATATCGACCTCACCAAGAAGCCCGCCCGCGAGAGGACCGATAATGAACCCGAGGCCGAAGGCGGCACCGATGATGCCGAAACCCGCCGCACGCCTTTCGGGAGGTGTGACATCGGCGATGTACGCGGTACAGGCGGAGATGTTGGCCCCGGAGATGCCGTTGAGCGCGCGCGTGATGAAGAGGACGGTGAGGTTGGGGGCGATGGCCGCGACGAGGTAATCAAGCCCCGAACCGAAGAGTGAGATGAGGATGACCGGCCTGCGCCCGAAACGATCCGAGAGTGAGCCGAGGATGGGGGCAAAGATGAACTGCATCGCGGCGTAGGTGGCCGCGAGAATTCCTACCGCGAGCGATGTCTGGCTCTCGGCCCCTTCGATCGGCAGGCCTTGAACCTGGGCCACGAGTTTGGGACCGACCGGGATGATGAGGCCAATGCCCAGCACATCGAGCAAGAGGGTGATGAAAACGAAGATCAGGCTTGGCGTGCGGCGGTTGATCACGGTGGAGCGAGGGTAGCCGCATTGGGGCGCGTGAAGATCGTGATACGATTGCGCAGTCGTTATGTGCCGCAACAATCGTGTGTGGGATAGGTACATGATGCGTGAAGTGCCAGCACACTTCAGCGGCAAACAGGGCGAAAGATCAGGTGGATGGGTGGGAATCCGATGCGACGAGTACATCCAATCCACGTTTTTGCGGGTGGCACCTTGCTGGTGCTGTTGACGATTGGCACATTGCTTTCGAGAACAGTCACACCTTCCACGGCGAGCGATTCGGGCTGGATCGGGGAAACGCGTGAGGGCGATTCAGGCGGGCGCACCAACGCTCCGACATCGCAGGTCGCCAGCGAACCCGCCCGAACACGCAAGCCCGTAACGTTCTCGCCCCTGAGCATCGATCGGACAGAGAATCCCTCCATCGTGCAGGGTGCCGCGCCATCGCTCATGGTGTTGATGGGTATCGGCCTGAACACGCAGGATGCGTACCGCATGCTGGTCATTCTTTCCGAGAGCGGGGCAGATGCGGCTGCGGACCCGACCAGTCCGTATTCGCTTATCAGCCGCACGCTCGCGGCACAAAGCCCGGCTGAAATGAAGTCGGTCTTTGCGGGCCTCGCCGATCGCATGGCCCTGGTTCGTGCCGATCCGCTCGAGTTTTCTCCGGAGGCTCATCGGACGTTGATGCTCACGCTGGCGGTCTGTTCTGAGCTTGCGGCCACATCGTCGCGTGGTGTGGGTGGTGATATGAATGATGTTCTGCGCGACCTGCAGATGGCGGCCATCCCCGCCGAGGACCGAGACCTGCGCCGACTCATCCTCGAACGCATGGTGACGCGGGCCCCGCTCCCGGTTGGAGGCTCGGATATGAACAGATACGCCGCGATCATGCGGCTGCGGATGACGGAGGCGGCTGAATCTCGCGACCCGGTTGCGCTTGAAGAGGCGGCGCAAGAGTGGATGCGGATCGAACAGTCACAAAGGCCGGAAGACCAGGCCTGGCGCAAGCATGTTTTGAACACGCTGATGCAACGGGCACGGTCGGCACCTTAGGGCTGGGCGGGCGTCTATGCTTGCGGTGTTCGCTCGGGGCGCGCCGGCTATTTCTAGCCGATCGCTGAGATGCACCCGTTGAACCTGATCCGGTTTGCACCGGCGGAGGGAAGCGATTGGAAGCTGAACAGCAGCCAGAATGGCCTGCCTTGCAACACGATGAGCTGAGCACACTCCGAGATGGCGAGTGGAGTCCCCGGCTGGGCCCACTTCCTTCGTGCTGGAAAGTATGGCATTACGGCACTGCTGAGGAGATGCTCCGCTCATCGGTCGAGTCCGCACGCCACACGAACACGCTCACTCCGACCATTATCACGCCTCGATCAAGCATCGAGTGCAAGGTTCGCGATGACGTCCTTCAGACTTTCGATTCACTCGCGATCCCTGAACTTCCCACGAGCAACTCGTACGACGACCAACTTCCCTCAAGGAATGACCAATGACCCACGCTCAGTCCCAAATCTCCCGCTTCGTGCCCCCAATGCACAACGCGCGCAATCCCGGCAACACTGCGGGCGTAACGACGCCCGGCTCGTTCGCACTCGCTCCCGACATCGGCGGCCCGCTGATGTTCGCTTCGCCCGACACGCCGGGCATGCCGGCGCCCAGCGACAAGACGGCGTGGGACTTCCTCCCCGATGGGTGGACGGTCGAAATCCTCACGGGCGCCGCCGCGGACGCCAGGGCCGTCGCCTCATCACCGTGCGTGGCCTGCGAGTCGTACACCTTTACCGACGCCCGCGGCCTCACCCGCAAGGTCACCCCAACGCCCGGCTTCACGCCGATCACACAGTTGGAGAGCGCGCGGTTGGGGATCGTAACGCCCGAGATGCGCCGTGTTGCGGAGCGCGAGGAACACTTTGCCGTCCTCTTCCACGGCAAGGGGGCCGAAGCCGTGCGTGCTGAAGTCGCGGCGGGGCGCATGGTGATCCCCGCGAACATCAACCACCTCAAGCATCGGCTCGATCCGATGTGCATCGGGCGTGCCAGCAAGACCAAGATCAACGCAAACATGGGCGCATCGCCCGTCTCGAGCGGTACGCACGAGGAGATCGAGAAGCTCAACTGGTCGGTGCGGTGGGGCGCGGACACGGTGATGGATCTTTCCACCGGGGGCGATATCGATGCCTGCCGCGATGCGTTCTGCAAGCACTCGACGGTGCCGATCGGCACGGTGCCGATCTACTCGATGATCATCGGCAAGAAGATCGAGGACCTGGACTGGCCGACGATCGAGGCGAGCCTGCACCATCAGGCGAAGCAGGGTGTCGATTACTTCACCATTCACGCGGGTGTGCGCCGTGGCCACCTGAAGTTCGTCAAGAACCGACTGATCGGGATCGTCTCGCGCGGCGGATCCCTGCTCGCCAAGTGGATGCTTGTTCATAATCGTGAAAACATTATGTACGAGCGATGGGAAGACATCTGCGATATTCTTCGACAGTACGATGTCACGTTCTCGATCGGTGACGGCCTGCGACCCGGCGGGCTGGCCGATGCGACCGATGAGGCGCAGATCGCCGAGCTTGAAACGCTGGGCGAGCTGACCGAGCGGGCCTGGCGGCGCGGGGTGCAGGTGATGATCGAAGGACCGGGGCATGTGCCCTTTGATCAGATCGAGTGGAACGCCAAGATCCAGCGCACGCTCTGCCACGGCGCGCCCTTCTACGTGCTCGGCCCGCTGGTGACCGACATGTTCCCCGGCTACGACCACATCACCTCCTGTATCGGCGCCACCAGCATGGCCTATCACGGCGCGGCCATGCTCTGCTACGTCACACCCAAGGAGCACCTGGGCCTGCCGAAGAAGGACGATGTGAAGCAGGGGTGTATTGCCTACAAGATCGCCGCGCACGCGGCGGATATCGCCCTGGGCATTCCCGGTACGCGCGACCGCGACGATGAACTCACCAAGGCGCGTGCCGCTTTGAATTGGGAAAAACACTTTGAGCTGAGCTTCGACCCCGACACCGCGCGTGCCTACCACGATGAGGACCTGGATGTCGACACCGACTTCTGCGCCATGTGCGGGCACGACTGGTGCAGCGTGCGCATCAGCAAGGAGATCCAGGAGTTCATGAGCGGAAAGGCCGAGGGGTATGAGCGCATCGGCGCGAATGGCAAGGCGGGCGCTCCGGTCAAAAGCGCGGCACTCACACCCGAGCAGCAGGAGATCCTGAACAAACGCGGCGTGCTCTCGCCCGACGAGATCCACAAGCTCGCGAGCAAGACCAAAAAGGCCGTCGGTGCGGACGCAGGGAAGGCGAGTTGCCACTCCGACTACGTAGACCCGGATGCGGCGAAGAACGTGCAAGTCGAGAAGGGCGGCACCCTCGTGCAGTTGGATGTGAGACCGGCACTGGGCATCGCAAAGTCAGACTCTCTCATATGAACAGCCCGCATGACGGAAGGCGGCGATCAATTACGCTGATATCTCCCGCCCATCATCATCACATTTCACTCGGCAAAAACAGACACTTGGCCGCTTGGGATCGCTTGCTGTGAGCTGCTTATCCCATGGCACTGACCAGAAACCCGATCATCTCACGGTACCAAATGCTCAAGGCGTACACGCTCAGGCAGCGTCCGATCGACCTGGAGCGCCGGCTCCGTGCTGATGCCACCAACGCCCATGCAACCAAGCCGCCCTCGCCCTTGTCCGCGTGGGAGGTCTACAAGGGGTTTCCCCGCGTGAAGTGCTTCACGGACTGCGGTTGGCTCGTCAGATATGGCGTGTACAGCTACACAGGCGAAGAGGCGTTTCACTCCTCGCTCGTTCGGCAGTTAAACGGTCTTGAGACTTGGAACGACGAGTTTTATCAGGTCGAACTGAGCATGCTTCACCCACCAACACCGGCGTTGGTGGCACTCGAGTCGTGGAACCATTGGTCGTTCGACCACCCATCGCTGAGCGACTTCTTCACCGCCTGCGAATCGCATCCGGGTGTGATGCAGATGCTCGCCCACCGCAGCACCAAGTGGAAGTTGAAGGTTAACCTAGACGAAACGTGAGATAAGGATGATCACGATTCGGGGGGTGCCACCCTCCGCCGCGTTGGCCCGCCGAGCGAGGCCTGGTGCTGGCAAGTTCCGCTTGCACCCTACCCGCACCCATCCTCCCCATCAGGCGTATCATTCTTCATCGAAACGCTTACCCATCCAACCTCCGCTCCCGCTTCGGCCTCGGCCGCCCATTCCCAAGTGATCTCTTTGCCCCCTGCTCACCCCGAACCGCCCGCGATTGATCGCGGCCAACCGATCGCGCACGTCGAGGTTGAAGCGACCGGAGGTCCATTCGGTGGTCCTTCGCTCGACACCCTCTCACCCGCCGATCGTCGCGTCCGCATCCTGAACATGGGCGCGGTGGTGACTCCGGTCATCTTCCTTGCGATCGGCATTGCCCTGGCCTGGGGTTGGGGGACGGGCTTCAACTGGACCCAGTTCGGCCTCTTTCTCTTCATGGTCTGGTCAACCGCGCTCGGGGTCTGTGTCGGCTTCCACCGCCTCTTCACGCACCGCGCCTTTCAGACCGTGGCCCCGATCAAATACGCCCTCGGCGCACTCGGCTCGATGTCGGTACAGGGAACGCTGCTCGAATGGGCCGCGATTCACCGGCGGCATCACCAGCACTCTGATGAGCCCGACGACCCGCACTCTCCGCACACCTATCCCGGTGCGCGCGTTGATCATCACCACACCGATGATGAAGAGACCTCGCTCAAATCATGGGGTCGCGGCCTGATCTCCACATGGCACGGCTTCCGCCACGCCCACTACGGATGGCTCTTCAATGGCCGCCACAAGGGGCTTGGAAGATACGTCAAAGACCTCACCGCCGACCCCGTCACGATGAAAGTCAATCAGCACTTCCGGTTCTGGGTGATCGCGGGTTTGATCATTCCCGCGGTGATTGGCGGCCTGCTTGAGTGGTCGCTCTACGGCGCGTTGCTCGGGCTGATCTGGGGCGGATTCGTGCGAATCCTCTTCGTTCACCACATCACGTGGAGTGTGAACTCAGTCTGCCACCTCTGGGGATCACGCCCCTTCAACTGCCACGATCAGAGCCGCAACAACGCGATCGTCGGCATCTTTGCCCTCGGCGAGGGCTGGCATAACAACCACCACGCATTCCCGACCTCCGCGCGGCATGGCCTGCGCTGGTGGCAGATCGATGTGAGCTACCTGTTCATCCGCTCGCTGGGTCTGCTCGGCCTGGCGAGCGAGATCCGGGTGCCATCGAGTGAACGCATCGCGGGCAAAGCGCGGAACTGAACCGCCCCGGCTCTCCCTGAGCCCCTTCCAGAGGGAGGGGCTCAGGGAGAGGGATGGGCCGCGCATTGATCGTAGGATTGAGCCCCATATCCCCGCAGTTCAGCATCAGCATCTGTTGGAACCACCACGCGCAGGCGTGAACGATCCGAACAGATTCCTTCACGCTTCGTTACGTCCAAACCTCCTCCGGCATCGAATACGTACAAGTACACGCCTCTCTTTTCCGGAGACTCACCCATGAAACTTGCCCTGCTCTTTGCCCTGCTCGTCACGATCACCCTTGGTTCCGCCGCAGCGGTCTTTGCATACACCACCTTTCGCGACCCGCCGGTTGCCAAGCCCATCTCCCCCACCACCACCACGGAATCCCCCGATATGAACACGACTATGAACACGACCAAGGCCGCTACACCCAGCTCACCGCGCATCAGCAAGACTTTCCATGACCTCACGCCCCTTTCGCAAGCCCGCATCGATGAGCTGGCCAAGAAGCTCACCAAGGCCGAGGCCGATGTGATTCTCGCGAAGGGGACCGAGCCGGCCTTCTGCGGCACGCTGGTCGATAACCACAAGGATGGCGTCTACACCTGTCGCCTGTGCGGGCTGCCCCTGTTCAGTTCCGAAGCAAAGTTCGACTCGGGCACCGGCTGGCCGAGCTTCTTTCAACCCTACGACAAGGAGCATGTTCGCACGATCAAAGATAAGTCGCACGGCATGGTGCGCACCGAGATTCTCTGCGAGCGTTGCGGCTCGCATCTCGGGCACGTCTTTGAGGATGGCCCCAAGCCCACCGGCCTCCGCTTCTGCTTGAACTCGGTCTCGCTTGAGTTCACCGAGAAGAAGGATGGCGTGATCACTCTTCCCGCCGCGTCGCAGCCCGTAAAGGTGCAGACCGCGTACTTTGCGGGCGGATGTTTCTGGGGTGTTGAAGACCGCTTCCAACAGACACCGGGCGTGATCGATGCCGTCAGCGGCTACATGGGCGGCAAGCTGAAAAACCCGACCTACAAGCAGATCTGCTACTCCGACACCGGCCACGCCGAGACGGTGAAGATCGTCTTCGATCCGGCACGCATCACCTACACGCAGTTGCTCGATAGGTTCTTCAAGTACCACGACCCCACCCAGCACAATCGCCAGGGTCCGGATGTCGGCTCGCAATACCGCTCGGCGATCTTCACGACCGATACACGGCAGGCCGAAGAGGCAAGCTCATTCATCGCCGCGGCTCAGAAGAGCGACCGCTTCAAGTCTCGCAAGGTGGTCACCGAGGTGCTCGATACCGAGAAGGCCGGCGTTTTCTATCCGGCCGAGGACTATCACCAGGACTACCACGCCAAGCACGGCGGAAGCTGCTCGATTCCTGAGTAAGCATCAGTGGGATGAAGGTGGCACCGGCTTGCAAGCCGGTGTCTTTGCTTTTATTAACCACCCCACCACTACCGCTCAGTCGTCCCACCAAAGTCGACACCCTTCAACCCATCGCGTGTCCATTGGTACCGAACGATCATGTTCTCTGTCGCGGCACCCGATCGAGGACTCGGATCGTTGATGATTGATTGTGGCTGGAAGGTGATTGTGAAAGGACCGGCGGCATCCGGGTTGTTCGGATCGGTGCCGATCGACGCGTTGCGCGTGGCCATGATGCGGACGGATGAATCCCAGAACAAGATTGGGGCCGAGACATCCCGGTAAAGGTGGTAGGCCGGTCGGCCACCGTGCCGCGCGATCTCGTCAAACATCGCGACCTTTGCGCTGGGAAAGGCAACCTCCTGTAAGGAACGTCCGCCAAGAGGCTGACTACCGGGACTGAATGAAGACTGCACATTGGCAGGGCCAACCGTCTGGCGGCCATCCTTGATTCGATCCGCGGAATAGGACGCGGGCACGGCGGAGTATGTTGATGAATAGGGCTGAAACCAGAGCTGGGCGACGTTGTCATTCGGGCTCGCGACCTGATTGGCCTGCCATCGGAGTCGGACAACATCTTCCGGACAGACCACCGTTGGCTCGGGCAGACGCTGGCCCTGATAGTCGTTGAGCACCAGGTGGTTGAAGTAGTAATGGGGTGTCCAGCTCGGGCTTGCAAAGACTCCGGACGTGCGTTCTGCGAGCCTGCGGACAATGTCGGCGGCCTGATACGCGGCGGCCAGAAACTGGTTGCCAACGTTCCCAGAGCCGGGCGGCGGATTGAAGTTGAGATTGTCGCTGTACTGACCGCCGGGCCGCCAGGTGAAGGTGGCGATCTGGTCTTTGAAGTCTGTACCGTACGACTGGAACGCGATGCCGGTTTGCCGCATGTTGGCAAGACACTTGGTGGTGCGTGCGGCGGCGCGGGCCCCGGCGAGCGCGGGCAGTAGAATTCCGACAAGGATCGCGATGATGGCGATGACCACCAGAAGCTCGATCAGGGTGAAGGCGGCGCGGTGCTTGGCGAACAAAGGACAGAAGCGAGGTGCATTCATGTGTTGGCCCCTTGTTTCCGGCATGTCATTGTCCTCAGCCGGATTCACGGACAATACCACTGAACCGATCGGCAATCGCTGGACTTCCATTCAGACAGCCAGAAGATGATCATAACTTGACGGCGCAGAGGCAAACTCAGCACCCGCTGAAGTAGAAGCTGAGGAAGTCGAAGATGTCCTGCACGCTGATCGTGCCGGAGTTGTTGATATCCGCCGTCAGGGAGTTCGAGAAGTATGCCGAGAGGAAGTCGAAGATGTCCTGGACGGTGGCCGATCCGCTGCCGTTGAAATCGGCAATGCACGCACCGGGAAGCGAGAGCGTCAGCACACCATCAGCAGCGCTGTACGAAGAGACTCGGATCATGTAGGTCTGGCCAGCGTTGACGGCAACCGTGAAGGATGGTTCAAAGAGGCCTGAACAATCTGCGAAATTGCAGGCGTTGGAGGAGGCCGAGCAACTCGTGATCACAGACACAATCGAACCGCCGATCGACTCACAGGCGATCGTCGCGCTGCCCGAAACCGTCGGCGTGAATGCGTAGAACAGGTCCTGCCCATAGATCGAGTTGCACGGGTTGTCGCAATCAATGAAGCTGCGGCACAGATCCGTGTTGGAACCGGTAAAGTCGTAGGCGAACGAGCCGGAAGAGATCGAGGTTGCGCCTGTACATTCATCGTTCGATGCATACGCGGGGAGGCGAGGTGCCCCGATGTAGAGCGTGCCTTGCTGACTAACGGAATCGGGGAAACTTGATGCGATACGGATCAGGACTGGCTGGCCAGTCGCGACGGTGTAGGGCAGGCGGGCATAGTTGAGGCCAAAGTCGTCGTTGGCCACGTATGCAACACGCAGATCGCCGCCCGAGCAGCCATTGCGAACCGAAAGTTCGGAGCTCTGACCGTTGAGCTGGCCATTGGTGCCGGGGACGGTGCCGATCTCGATGTTGCCCGTGACCGTGGGTGTGTACAGGTACCACACGTCGGGGAAGTCGCCGATGGATGTGCCTTGTGCCGCACAGTTGCCAAGACCATCGTTCGTCGCGCCGAGAATGTTGAAGCTGAACGTCCCTTCACCGACCGCGGCAGCGTTGGCACATTGATCGTTGGTGGGGACCACAATGCGCGAAAGCGTGAATGCGCCCGCGCCGCGTGAATGGGTTCGGTAGGGCGGAAGGTCGAACAGGCCGAGTCCGCCGACCTGAATGTAATACGTCAAACCCGCCGTGAGGAAGACGCGCGTATCGATGGTCTGGAAACCGGTCGAGACGCACGCCAGAGGAATGCCATTGCAGCTGTCGTACACGACGAAGCCTGGGTACTCCATCAAGCCGGTTGGCGAGGGGATGGTGATCTCACCAAGGCTCGTGAGCAGATACTGCGAGGTAATGGCGGGTGTGAACGCGAAGTAAAGCTCTTTGCCCGCCGCGCCAAACCCGCCGGGGCAGGGGTCAGACCCATCCGTCGCGGCGAAGGTGTTGTCATACTGCGTGACACCGAGCGACACTGCGAGTGCGCTGCCGCAGATGTCGTTGGCAGGCCGTGACGAGGGCGTCAACGTCAGGGTGAAATCGCCCGAGGTGTTGCAGAGACCGATGACCCGCGCATAGATCGGAACTCCGGCTGCTGCGTAAGTGGCGGTGGTGCAAGTAAGGTCATCAATGACTTGGAGCTCTGTGCAGCCCGAGTAGAGTTGAAGGCTGCTGCCGGGATTGCAGAGCGCCGCGACAAGGTTCCCGGAGACCGCCGGCGTGAAAACGTACCACTGGTCCTGAGCGTTCAGGTCATAAAAGACAAAGTTGTTCTCGGAAGAGTTCGAGGTGTCAAAGGCATTGGTCCCGAGCGTCGCGGGACGGGCGCGCTCGCAAACATCGCCATCGAATGGGGCAGGTGCTGGCGCGGCGGCGATGGTGATGGCACCAATCGCGGGCGTGATGCCAACGCCCGAAACCACCAGCAACGTCGGACCGTTCACGCGAAGCACAGCACCAGAGACGCCGCACGACTCTGTTGAAACACAGTCGAGAGACGACTCGAAGAACTCAGTCGGACAGGCGTTGAACGAACTGAGTCGAGCATCGCTCGAAAGCGTCGAGAAGGAGACGAAGTACGTACCCGGCACGGGGGGAACGAACCGGATGTATTGATTGAAGAGGACGAATCCGCCGCAACCCATCGGCAAGAGCGGATCCTGAAACGTGTCGGTGGTGTCGAAGGTGTATGTGCCAACGCCCACGTTGGGCGCGACCGTGCAGTCAGAAACCAACTGGGCATCGGCAACCGAACAGCCGAGGCAACACGCTGCGACTGCGGAGAGCAGTGTTTTGGATCGAGCGAGGGGCTTGGTCATTGAGTGGATCCTTAAGGTTGAACGGGCGGGCCGGTTCGGGTGGGTGGAGGTTCGCATGGTGTTCGCTAGACTCGAAGAGGAACACGCTGCGGGCGGTCGTTTGAAAACGTGCGAAATGCGGACTTTGGGACATGGCCCGAAACGAAATGTACCGCGCTTGGAGTAGTCTTGCAAATGATTTTGGGAAACTTTCCCAAAATCATTTGCCGGCGCGACTAATCGACCGCATTTCGTGTACCGTGTAGGTATGCCCGTGCTTTCCAACGAATCCGTCGCGAGTCTGCCGCCCCAAAGACCTGCTCCCGGAATGCTCGAAGTTCAGGCGCAGGATGTCCTTACGCATCTTCGCGATGCGTTTCGTGGGGTGCTTGATCATTTGGACATGCCGACGGTGCGCCCGCGAGACCTTGAGAAGGGGTTGGGCCTGCACAAGACGCTGGCTTGGCGGATCATGCGCATTGCGTATGGTCGAGACCCGATGTCGGATGTTCAGCACATTCCCGGGGGCGAGGGGATTGACATCTTCCTCTCCGCGGCGAGCGAGCACGGAGTCGATGAGGTTCGGTTGGAGGCGGTTCGTCGATCGGTGGCGCGATTCCGATCGCTGGTCGATGCGCACGCGGGTGATCGGCAATCGCTTGAGGTGATGCTGCGCAGTATTGCCGAAGCGGTTGAACCTGCGGCGGATCTGCGAGCGGCGCGGCGTGCGGCGTATCGCTGCACAAGTTACACATGGGGGACGCAGACGCGGGCACGAATCTTGTCGGGCATCATTACCCCTGTCGGGGGAGGGCTGGCCGATTATGCCACGTTACGTGCACACGCGGGGATGCGTCGTGTACGCACGAATGGTTTGCTCGGGCTATCACGCACGGTTGAGAGCAACACCGACTTGCCGGGACCGCGCGTGGCGCGGGTTGAGGCTGTTGAGCCCGAAGGCGTGATGGGAGGCGTGCCGCTGCTGCGCGACTTCTGCACCAACCCGCTTCCGGAGGTGAGGGCCGTCACATCAAGGGGTGGGAACATTGATTATGAGTTTGTGGACCGGGGTGTTGGGCTAGCCTCGGCCCTGACGGTGTATACCGCTGATATCCGCAGAGGGTTGGGTGGTTGTTTGAAACGTGAAGACGTGAACACGATGAACGCGCTGTACCTCTCGATCAGGCAGCCGCTGGAGTTGGGTGTGATTGATCTGTGGGCACCGCGCAGCACGTTCGGCGACTTTCGCCCGTATGCGATGAGCGTGAGCGCAATCAATGGTGAGTCGAACTCGGAACCGCCAACGAGTTGGTACCAGCTTCCGTTGCCGGAGAGTGCCGAGCGGCTGGGGTTTGGCCTTGATGCCGCGCCGATCGCCGATGCGCCTGAGTATGTCGGCGCCATGAAACGGGTCTTTGATCGGCTGGGGTGGGACCCGGCGGGGTATGAGCTGCATCGGCTGAGCGTCGAGTATCCGGTGATGGGGACGCGCTTGGTGATGCTGGTTGACCTGCCAGCGTGAAACCAGAGGGATGAGCACGCTCGTTGCTGGCTGGTGCATACGACCGCGGGTCGGAGGCGTCCGTGCTGAACATGCCGAGTGACGCATGTTGTCGGGTCTTATGTTGGTGCGTTGGACACGATTTTTCTCACCTTAATATGCGCGCGCCTTGCAAATGCCAGAGGCCCGCTCACTCTTAACTCCAGCGTACCCTGGATGTACGCGCTTCGTACACGGCGGACGAGCACACCTCATTTTCGAGCGTGCCCGAACCGTGGTCCGATGCGTTGCACACGATGCTTTCCGGCAATGAATCTGCCGTTTGCCAACGGTTTCTTTTCACCGTGCGCTCACCCGCAATGCGCGGTGTTGCGACATTCATCAAAATTGTTCACAGAAGTTTAACTCAATCGCCGACATTCCTTTACGGACACGCGCCACAAGTTGCGCGGTGCTCGCACGATCGGCGGAACCACCGCGGAGGGTCGGAGCCATGTCGGCATCACGTCGTTCAGCCTCACTTCCTCGCGCATTCACGATGGTCGAACTGCTCGTCACGATCGCGATCATCGCCATACTCATCGCCTTGATCCTTCCCTCTCTTAGCGGTGCGCGTGAGAATTCCCGCACGCTGAAGTGCGCGGCCAACACCCGCTCGCTGGCGCAGGCCATTGCCGTGTATTCAAACGATCATCGAGGGCGTATGCCGCCCGCGTATATCGCGGCCGATACCGCGAGCGCGTTGCCTGCGTGGGCGCTCAGACAGCCCGGAGACATCGACTCGGAACCCTACATTCATTGGACCCGCATGGTCACCGGCGACATCGGTACAGACGATGTGCAGCCCGAAGCCTTCATGTGTCCCGCCGCGCCGGATGGTGGCGCACCGGCGCGCCGCCCACAGCTCGGGTTCGCCGAACCCTGGCAGCAGCGGTCTACGGGTCTATCCGACTGGCAGCCGCCGCGTATGGCCTACACGGTGAATGGCGCGCTCATGCCGCCGGGCACGATGATGGACCACTTTCGACGCAAGGCCAGACTGGTTGATATCGCTGAGGTGAATCAGCCGGAGCGCGTCATCCTCGCCACCGAGTTTTATGATGACCAGACCGTCGGTTGGCGCGCGATCGGTGAGTTTGACATCGCCTCGCGGAGCTACCGCCCCATCATGCCTTTCATCGGTGGCTCCACCGGTCCCATGAACCTGTTCAATGAACCGACGCTGGGTGATGAACCGCGCTTCTTTTACCCGACGAACAACTCGGTCTTTGATCTTTCTCAACTCAAGACCATCTACACGTACTTTGGTACGGTCAATGTTATTACATCCAACGCGATTACGTCGATCAACGCCGTCGGCCGCCGCCACCCGCAGCGCACGCGGCGAGACGGAGGCCTGGCCAACTTTGCCTTTCTCGATGGGCACATAGACCGCATGCACCCGCGGGCGACACTCGAACGGGAGCTTTGGGGAGATCGCTTCTGGGGCATAACCGGGAACAACGCGGTGGACAAGCGGCAACGCGTTCACCCATGACTCCCCACTCCCCCCATCCGCAACCCCCACCCATCGCGCTGGTAGACGGCCAGGACACCGGCGGCACCGGATGACGGCCGCTTATGGCTGCTGCGGTCAGGCCCTGACCAGATTCACGGGCCACCCGTGCACCGGGCCCGGCCGTCAACCAGGGCGACGAGCGGGAAAGGGATGGTAGGTGGATCGGCGGGCCAAAGGTGCGAACAAAGACCACATTTGTGGACAATTCGATTGGTAGGGCTTCTGGATCAATTGTGCGGACAATGTACGCTGGATAGGACCGAGTGCTCACCACCTCGCTTACTAAACTCTCAACATGAACCAGCGCCCGGACCATCCATTGGAAAGCTCGGAGAAGCAAAGACGGTTCATTGTCCGTCTTGTGCGGATGGCTTTTTTCATTGTCATCACCACCGTGGCCCTCGTGACGGTCATTCAGCGCGCCAGTGATCGGGGGGGAGATCAGCCGGGATTCACGGCGGCCACACGACCGACGCAGACGACCGCGCCGGCCAATCGGACCGGGGGTTCGCAGACCCCGGCGGCGAGCATCGCCGCGGAGATCGAGATTCCCTGGTGGGTGCCTGTTGCGATTGCGGTGGGGCTTTTCGGGATCGTGGTGTTGATCGATCTGGCGACTCCCAACAAAAAGATATCGAGCATCTCGGGGGTGCTCTTTGGACTGCTGGCCGGTGTGCTGGCGACGGTGGCCATCAGCGCGGTGATTGAGCTTGCGCTACAGGTGTGGCTGCCCGAACGCGCGCTGCTGGCGATCAGACCGTTGATCCTGCTCATCAAGCCGCTGCTCGGAATCGCCCTCTGCTATCTGGGCATCACCACCGTGCTGCAAACGCAGGATGACTTTCGCCTCGTGATTCCGTATGTTGAGTTTTCCAAGCAGATTCGCGGCACCAAGCCGCTGGTACTCGACACCTCAGCGCTGATCGACGCAAGGGTTGCGGATCTGGGCGCGACGGGGCTTATTCAAGCGCCGCTGATCATTCCTCGGTTTGTGGTGGCGGAACTGCAGGCTCTTGCGGATTCATCGGACAAGCTGAAGCGTGCCCGCGGCCGGCGCGGGCTTGAAGTGGTGACCAGGCTTCAGCGGCAGGGAACGATCGATGTCACGATCGACGACACGCCGGTGGCGTCGATGGCGGTCGATCAGATGCTGGTCGAACTTACACAGCGCTTGACCGGTCGATTGGTCACCACCGATCTGGGGTTGACGCGGGTGGCGCAGATTCAGGGTGTGATGGTGCTGAACATGCACGAGATCGCCGCGGCGTGCAAGCCGGCACTGATTCCCGGTGAGCAGATCGTGCTGAAGGTTGTCAAGGGTGGCGAGCAGGCGGGGCAGGGTGTAGGGTATCTCGATGACGGCACGATGGTGGTGGTTGAACACGGAGCGATGTTGATCGGGAGCGAATCGCAGGTGCTGGTGACCAGCACGCTGCAAACCGCGGCGGGCAGAATGGTCTTTGCCAAGCCGCTGCCGGGCGCGACGGAGCCGCGAAGAACGGTAGAATCTGAGGGTGCGCCGATGGTTTCGCAGACGCATGGGGCGGAGGTCACGGTGAAATCACACGATGGTGAGTGGACCGTGGCTGATCCGGGTAGCGATGCGGCGGAGAGCGCGAGCGAGCACGAGGTCGATCCACGCAAGGGCGATCAGGTCAGGCCCGCGGGCATAACAGGGGTCGCCACGCCTTCCATGCCCGGTGGACCGTTTCCCCCGAAACCACCGGTGCGGAAGCCACCGAGCCTGAGAAACCCAAGGCGGTAGGCGTGCAGGCAAAGGACAATCGACGGCAAGCGATGGAGTGAAGGATGTCGAGCGTCGCAGCGACCCGATCAGCCACATGTGCAGTTGGCGGGCCATGAGGTCTTGCCAGCGGCCACTTCGCGAATCACTCGTAGGATGGTGGTGGGATCATCGTTCTTCGAGATCGCGCCGCACGCCCCGGCGGCGGCGGTCCGAAGGATGAACGCCTGATCGTCGTAGCCACTGTAAATGATCACGTGGGTGTTTGCGTAGTGGGTCTTGAGCTGCTTGGTTACGAGAAGAGGATCCTTCCCGGGCATGGTGGCATCAAGAAGCACAATCAGGGGTGGCCCATCGGGGCGGCCAGCGGTCGCTTCGCGAACAGCGGACTCGAGATTGTCGGCCGTTGCGAGACAAGCTTCGCAGTGCATATCGATCTGGGCATCGATGATGAGGCGGAGCCCGGCGGTGATGTCCACGTTATCATCGACGCAGATCACCCGTATAGGCGTCTGAATCCGAGGAGACGAGTCTGCGGGCGCGATCGGCGGAGCAGGGGTGAGTGCGCTTGAAACATCGGGGAGCGACGCTATGAGCGGTTGAGACTTAAGAATGTAGGAATGGGCTTGCAACAGACGGGCGGCCTGCACCACGAGATCTCGCAGCAAGGCAAGCTCTTCGCTCATCGAGTCGTAGGCTTCCTTGAACTTCTCTTCATTGAAGTGATGACGCTCGAGATTCTCCAGCTCGAAGAGCAGAACAGCGACAGCATTGCCCAGCGCGTGGGCGAGCATCGCACCTTCAGGGCGCTGAACAGCGGGCGTGGTGGGGGTGTTTGGGTGAACCGCATCCATGGAAGATGTCCACAGTTTAGACCATTGGCGCCTCCATCAGCAGCAGAAGTTCGTCAAAATTTGCGGGTTTGGTCAGGTGGGCATCAAAGCCCGCTTCCTTGGCCAGCGCAACGTCGGTCTCACGTCCATACCCGGTGAGGGCGATCAGCCGCATGCTTTCACCTGCGAATCCGAGCACGGACGAGGTGCGGAGTTGTCGAGCCACTTCATAGCCGTTGAGGCCGGGAAGCCCAATATCAAGCAAGACCACATCGGCCCGCCATTGGAGAGCGACTTTTAAACCGTCGATTCCGTTGTACGCACTTTGAACGGCAAAGCCTTTCTGCCGCAGCGTGCTCGTGAGCATCAAGACCAGATCGATGTTGTCATCCACCACGAGGACGCGGGTGCCGTCGATACGCTGGGCGGGGAGCGCAAAGGTAGTTGGTGGCTCCATCGGTTGCGGCGGGAGAGCAAGCCGGAGACTCACGATGAACTCAGAGCCTGAAGTTGCATCTTTGGGTGGGCTGTTCGCGTCGAGCGTGCCGCCGTGCAGATTCACCAATCGGTGGGCCAGCGAGAGGCCGATGCCCAGCCCGCCTTGCGACCGATCAAGAGAACGATCCGCTTGTGTGAAGAGATCGAAGATGTGGGGAAGGAGTTCCTTGTCGATACCGACACCGTTGTCGATGACGCGCACACGTGCATGGGATGCATCCTTAGGTTGCTCGCAACGAACCTCGATGAGCCCGCCGTCGGGCGTGTACTTGGCGGCGTTGGTGAGGATGTTGAGGAAGACTTCTTCCAAGCGCGTGGCATCGGCGTTAACCCAGACACCCCCGCCGGTTCCCTCATCGCACAGGTGCAGTTTAAGCGTGTGCTTGTGCTGCACCATGAGAGGCGTGACGGACTCGACCGCGCGCCTCACAACCTGGTTGAGGTCGAGCGTCCGCAGATCAAGGCGGATGCGCCCGCTGACCAGACGCGCGACTTCCAGAAGATCGTTTACGAGATTGGTGAGGTGGCCCACCTGCCGCTCAATGATCTCGCGGGCCTGCTGCTGAACAGGGTTGTCGTTGCCGCGTTCGTGCATCTTGAGCAGGTAGACCGCGGAGCGGATCGGGGCGAGGGGGCTGCGCAGCTCGTGGCTGAGCATGGCGAGGAACTCATCTTTGCGTTGAGACTCATCGGCCATGGCCCTAGCCTGCTCGGCGATCTTGGTCTCCATTCTTACGCGCTCGGAAATATCGCGCACGTTGCACTGGGCGACCAGTTGGTCGCCCTCGTGGTAGACGTTGGCAACAAACTCGACCTGGACCTTCTTGCCGAGCTGGTTGCGCACGGGGAGATGTTCGTAACGGATGTACCCCGTGCTCTGAAGTTCGCGGAAAGCTTCCTTGTTCGCTTCGACATCGGCGAACATGCCGATTTCGTAAAGCTCCTTGCCGATAAGTTTGTCGCTGGTCAGGCCAACGAGTGAGGCCATGAAGGCGTTGGCATCGATGACCTGGCCCGAAAGGGCATCGAGAATCAGGATGCCATCCTTCGCGGACTCGAAGAGGCGGCGGTAGCGGACTTCAGAAACCTGCACACGATGCTCAGAGCGATTCCGCTCGGTGGTATTGGTGAAGAGGACGGCGACTCTTCGGGTTTCTGGGCCACCGACGCGGGCCGCGTAAATGTCGAACCAGCTGTTGTCCAACTCTTTGACGAGGAGCTCGATCCTGATCGGCTCGCCCGTGGCGACGACGCGTGCGTAGGTCTCGACCCAGATCGGCTCGATCGCGGGCACGAGTTCGAGGATGCGCTTGCCGACGGCATCGGGAATTCCCGATTGCTTGGCGAAGGCGGGGTTGACCTCGATAAAGCGGTAATCAAAGGCTTTGCCGCTTGCATCGTACACCAACTCGATGATGGCAAATCCCTCATCGATCGAGTTGAAAAGAGTGCCGTACCGTTCTTCCTTGGCGCGAAGAGCGAGCTCGACGGCGCGGCGATCGGTGATATCTTCGATGGCCAGCAGGATCAGCTCGGAGTGGTTCCCCGGCCTGCGCACGCGGCGGGCGTTGAGGAGCATGGTCTTGCGGCCGATACCCTCGAACTCGTGATCGACCTCGAAGCCCTCGAAGACATTGTCGCGCGGCAGGACTTCTTCGAGCAGGATGCGCAGCCGCGGGATGTTCCACTGACCATCGCCGAGTTCGTAGACATAACGACCCTCGGTCGCGGCTCGCTCGACACCAAAGGTTTGATAGAAGGCGAGGTTGGCGCTCACTATGCGCAGGTCGCCGCTCAGGACGAGGAAGGGTTCACGCTGAGTTTCAAGGATGTTGGATGCGTAGTCCATCGCATCTTTGATCAATCGTTCCTGACGGTATCGCTCGGTGATATCGCGGAAGACCAGGACGGCACCGGCGATCTCGCCCTTCTCGTTGCGGATGGGGGCAGCACTGTCATCAATTGGTCGCTCGGTTCCATCCTTTGAGATCAGGAGGGTGTGGTTGGCCAGGCCCACGATCACACCTTCGGTCAAACAGCGCAGCGCGGGATTCTCGACCTCGTCGCGCGTCTCGTGATTGACGATGTGGAAAACTTCCTTGAGGTTTCGCCCGATCGCTTCCTGCTCGGTCCAGCCCGTCAAAGTCTGCGCTACCGGGTTGAGCATCGTGACATGTCCGCGCTCATCGGTGGTAGCTACACCATCGCCGATGCTCGAGAGCGTGACGCGCAGCCCATCGACGGCATTTCTTAGGTCGCGCATGACTGCTCCTTACCCGGTGCAGTCCCGCCGGCAGGTCTCAACTGGAAACCACAACGATATCCCGACACACCCCGCTACACACCCCGCGACACACCCCGCTCATGTCCGCGAGTCAGGCCTGTTTAACGATAGCACACGGAGTTCTGAGCCTTTTTGCGGAACCATGGGGTGAACCATGGGGTTGCACATAAGTGCTTGCACGAACGCCATATCCGTACGTATTTTGATGGGATTATCAATCCCCAACAAGCAAGCATGAGGTCTGAGATGAAACGTGCATGAAACTGGTCAGGCGAGTGTGATGAGTTGCGAGCGATGATGAGAAGCGCGGCTCATCCATCGCGCTTTGAAATGCTTAACGTTTTCAGCGCGGCACCTACTCAACATCTTTCCATGTTTTCCGCTTGATGATGGCGTGGATGGATTGGACGGTCACACCGTGAAGCTCGGCGAGTTGCTTGATGGTCTTGCGTGATTTTCGGATGCCGCGAACTTTGGTGGGCGTGAATCTGACGTGGATGCCGCGCCGGGGCTTGATGGCCATCGAGTGCTGCGACGCGGCCGCACGGGTGACCCAGCGAAGATTTTTCAGACGGTTGTCTGTGCGGTCGTGGTTGATGTGGATCACAACGTGGTTGCGCGATGACCGCCGACCAAGAAAGGCAAGGGCCACCAGTTGATGCACGAGGTGAACGTAGGTTCCCCCGCCGCGTATGCGGAGGCTGACGTTGATAAAGCCACCTTTGTCAGGGAAGATGGCCTTGAGCCGTGGCTTGGGTGTCAGTTGCGAACGGCCGGGGACAAGGAACGTGCGAATGCGGCCACGGTCGGAGACCTGGTATTCCGGGTGAACGCGGCCGCGACGGTCGATGACGGGGAGCCATTTTTCCATGGTGTTCGCGAGGGAGTCGGCCGATGGGAAGCCCGGTGAGAGGCGGATAGGAGGGACGAACCGGTGTACCAGCGCGTGCAAAGACCTGGGGCTGTTGACGTGAGGGTGCTGACAATCAAACTTATACACGATGGGGGCTGAACCGGGAAACCTGCGCTGATTGGCCGGCAAGGGGGGAGGCGAAACGTGGGGGATCGCGAATCGACTTGAACATGGGCATGGATGCCGATGCTACCATCGACCGTGCAAGTGCTTGATACCCGACAAAGCGTGCGGCTGGCCATCCTGATGGAAATGCTGGAGGAAGTCAGCCGCGCAACCGAGCCCGAACAGGCGGTGCAGGCGTACGCGCAGCGGATCGGCAAGCTCAGGCCGGTGGATGCGGTGGTTGCGGTGAGTGTTCGCAATTTGTCCGTAGGCCAATACAAGATCACGCGTCGCGCGCAGATGGATCTGGATGGCGGGAACGTCAAGCATCAGATTGTGGACCCATGGAAGAACTGGGGAAAGCTCCCGATCTTCAGCGGCGGGTTTATCGGTGACCTGATCGCCAACCCCGAGCCGCAGATGCTCTTTGACCTTGATGTGGGGAGCGACCCGGTGGTCGGTGACTTTTTGGCGGATATGAAATCATGCCTCGCCCTGCCGCTGCTTGATGGGGGAAAGGTGTTGAACTGGACGCTGCAGTTCAGGCGTGATCCGCGCGGGTTCACAATGGAGGAGCTGGAACAGAACCTGCTTACGGCCAATCTGTTTGGCGCGATGACCAAGAACCTGGTCTCGCTGGATCAGATCAACAAGCTCAACGAGCGGTTGAAGCAGCAGTTTGCGGAAGTGGCTCGTGTGCAGCAGAGCCTGCTGCCGCAGCAACTGCCGGTTGTTCCCGGGCTGACCTTTGCCACAAGCTATCTGACGAGTGATCAGGCGGGCGGCGATTATTACGACTTCTTCGAGCTTCCGGATGGGCGGCTGGGAATCGTCATCGCGGATGTTTCAGGCCATGGACCGGGCGCGGCGACGGTGATGGCGATGTTGCACGCCATGATCCATGCCTATCCCGGCGATTCTTCGACCGCCGACCCTGCGAACGTCATGCGGTTTGCCAATCGTCAACTGGTGTCGGCGCGGATGGATGGCTCGTTCGCAACGGCCTTTCTCGGCCTGTACGACTCGAAAACCAAAGAACTGGTCTATTCCAACGCGGGGCATCCGCCGCCGCGGGTGTGGAACGCGGCGACCGGTCGGGTCGCGCCGCTCGCGGGTGAATCGACGTTGCCGCTGGGCATCACCGAAGAGATGGAGATTCCGACGAACCACGTGGTGCTGACCTCGGGCCAGACACTTGTGTATTACACCGATGGCATCTCCGAGACCTTCAACGATCGTCGTGAGATGTTTGGTGAAGATGGGCTGGATGCGGCGATCCGCTCAGCAGAGGGTGGCGCGGGCGAGCCTGATGCGGTGGTGAACGCGATTCACAGCGCGCTGCACAGGTTCAACGGGCGCATGACACGGGATGATGATCAGACGCTGGTGGTGATGAAGGTTGTGTGAAGAGTGCGCGGGATGGGAACTGGGTGATGTCACGAGGTGAATCGAGCATGGCCGAGCGTGTGGAGGTCGAGTGGTTTGCGCGTCCGGATGCGGAGCATGGGCGCGATGGGACTGGCCTGCGGTTTGGCTGCACCATGTGCGGCAACTGCTGCTCAGGGCCGGAGGGGTACGTGCTGGTGAGTGATGAGGAGGCCAGCGCGCTGGCCGCGCGGCTCAAGCTGTCGGTCGCGGCGTTTCTCAAGACGTATACACACACAACCAGCGAGGGTCGATCGCTGACCGAGAAGACCTCGGCGGGTGGGCTTGATTGCGTCTTCCTCGATCGCGAGAAGATTCCCGGTAAGGCGGTCTGCGGCGTGTACGAAGATCGGCCCAAGCAGTGCCGAACGTGGCCGTTCTGGTCGAGCGTGATTAAGAGCCGGGCAACCTGGGAGCGAGCAAAGAAGGTCTGCCCGGGAATCGACCAAGGGAAGAAGCACTCACTGGTGCAGATTCGGGTGGCGCGGGGAGAGATTGAGATTTAGCGCACATTCGGCACGCGGTACAGGTCGGGAAGGTGCAGAGAAAAGTGAACCAGAAGACACATCGGCGGGTATGCCGATGCCACGGATTCCAATGCCACTTCAGGCCGCTGCGGTGCGGAGGTTGATGCTGGCGGCTCGGGGCTTGCGCACGGCGGATTCGGCGGTCTGATCGACGAGGGCCTTCTGGGTTTCGTTGAAGGCTTCGCCGAAGCGGAAGAGCCTGAACGAGTTGCCGATGACGAAGACATCGCCGATGACGTGGTAAACGGCCGCGCCGAGGATCGGCAGGAAGCCGGTCGCCGCGACAACCAGACCGATGATCGCGATAAAGATGCTTGCGGCGATGTTCTGGGCCACGATGGCGCGGGTGCGGCGTGAGAGCTCGATCAGGAAGGGGATTCGTGACAGGTCATCGTTCATCAACGCGACACCGGCGGAGTTGGCCGCGATATCGCTGCCGCCCAGACCCATCGCGACGCCGATATCGGCCGCGGCGAGCGAGGGGCCATCGTTGATGCCATCACCTATCATGAGCACGCGGCGGCCGCTCTGCACAAGGTCCTTGATCTGGTTGTGCTTCTCTTCGGGGTGGCACTCGGCCTCGACCTGATCGACCCCAACCGCGCGCGCGACGCGCTCAGCCACGCTCAGGCGATCGCCCGTAAGAATATCGATCTGCCGCACACCCAGCTCGCGTAGACGGGTCACCACACCCTTGGCGTTGGGGCGGATGCGGTCTTCGAGTCCGACGACACCGAGGTAGCGCCCATCGCGCACGACGTGAACACCGCTCATGCCTTCAATGCGGGCATCGGTCGCGGAGATCGCATCCCTGATGGCGGGGAAAGTCTCGATGAGCCACGAAGCGCGGCCGACACAGACTTCGCCCATGCTGGTGCGGGCCTTGATGCCGCGTCCGTGCAGTTCTTCGTAGTCCGCGCTGCCATCGGGCTGAATCCGGGCCGCGGCGGCGGTGGTGAGGATCGATTTGGCGAGCGGATGGTTGCTGTGCTGCTCACCGTTGACAGCGGCCTGAAGCAGCTCGGCACCTTCGACACCCACGGCGGGAACCAGGCGCGAGACGGCGAACTTGCCGGTCGTGATGGTTCCGGTCTTATCCATCACCACGGTGTCGATCACCGCGGCCTCTTCAAGATAGTTGGTGCGCTTGATCAGGATGCCGAGTCGCGCGGCGGCGGCGAAGGCCGCGACCATCGCCAGGGGTGAGGCCAAGAGGAGCGCGCTCGGGCAGGCGACGACCAGCACCGTGATGGCGCGCTCGATGCTGCCGGTCATCATCCAGACCGCGAAGGCCACGCTGAGCGTGACCGGTACAAAGAAGCGTGCAACCTGCTCGACCATGAGCTGGCGCGGTGTGCGGCTCTGCTCGGCCTCGCGGATTAGCTGCCCGACCTTGCCGATTGTCGTATCCTGCCCGACCTGCGTGGCGCGGATATCGATGAGGCTCGAGACGTTGGTCGTGCCGGCGTAGACCGCCTCGCCCGGCTGCACCTCGTGCGGGATCGCCTCGCCCGTGAGCGCGGCCTGATCAATGGCCGATTTACCGCTCACCACCACACCATCGACCGGCAGGTTTTCGCCGGGACGGACGCGGATGACATCACCGATCTTGACCTCGCTCAGTGAGACCTCGACCTCGCGCCCGTCGCGCAGGGCGCGGGCGGCATCGGGCGTGCGTTCGACAAGATCCTGAATGGCCCGCTCCGCGCCCCACGCGCGTTGACGGACAAACGAATCGGCTATAAGCAGAATAAAGGCGAGGAACCCGGCGGTGCTGTACTCACCAATGCCGAGAGCGGCCATGATGGCGAGCGCACAGAGTGACGAGGTCGAAGGTTGACCCTTCCAGATCTCCTTCGCGGCGGAGACGAACAAGGGCATGCCGAGCAAAATGGCCCCGATGATCGCGGGCAGTTCAGCAACGTTGTGCGGAATGACGGAGCTGAGCAGGGTCTTGGCGACCATGCTCGTAAGCAGCAGCACACCGCCGATCAGGTAGATCAGCATGTACCGCTCGAGCTTGATGTTGTGGTGCGAGCAGCAGGCCATGCCCCCGGCATCGTGGTCATGGTCGTGCCCGTGATCATGCTTGTCACCGGCGGGAGATACCGAAGAGGAGGAGAGGGCGGTCATTGGCGTCGTTGCTCCGAGAGAGGGGGACACGCGCGGGGGGCCGGAGGGAGGAACTGGCAGCGGACGAGATGGTAGCCGAAAGTGGCCCGGGGCCGTAGGCGGGGATCATGCGGGGAGGAGGAGACGGAAATTCGGTCGGCAACCACTCGGTACGCTCGATGGCGCGGCCAAGTTCGCAGATCAATGCACGAACATAGACCAGATATCGTGGGGCGGCAAGGGTGACCTCGGTTCAGATGAGCCGCCGTTGCATCAAGGCCGAAATCGAGGGTGCGATGAGCGGGTGCTTGATCGCGCGCGGGCATTTCCATCGCGCTTGGAGGCAACCTTTGGCCGGAGAACGGGCCAAAGACTCTTCGTCAAAGTCAATGGTTGACCGAAGGCCATGGGCATCAGGAGGCGGATGCAACTGCCCGTGACGGGTCAGCGGCCCTTGCGAACGTGCGGCAATCAGCATTATTGCCGATTGTCCACTGCTTAATGCCTTCTCTTCTCCTTCTCTTCGAACCCTCCGCGCTCACCGCGTTGTCCGCCTGAACGTAGAGCAGGGAGTACACTGCCCGCACATGACTTCGCCCCATCCATCCAAACGACCCGTCGCCGCGGCGGCCCAGCAACCGGCGGGGCCGGTGACCAGGGTCACGGTGTTGGGCATCGGCCAGATGGGCCTGGTGTGCGCGGGTTTGCTTGCGGGGGGGGCGGGGGTCGGGCGCGGTTCAAAGGCTGTCGGCGAGACACCGCCCTCGGACTCATCGCGCACCGAAGTGACCCTCTGGGCTCACAGCCCCGATGAGGCGGGCGATCTTACGCAGACGCGCACCAGTATCCGACTGCCGGAGTTCACGCTTCCCGACTCGGTCCGGGTGACGGCCGACATCATCAAGTCGGTGCGCGAGGCCGACCTGATCGTCTCAGCGATTCCTGTGCAGTTTATTCGCGAGGTGTGGAAAAGGCTTGCGCCCGACGGGAGCAAATCCGCGCACGCCAAGCTCCGCCCGCCCGAGCAGACGGGTGTGATCTCGGTGGCGAAGGGGATTGAGGCGAACACCCTGCTGCGCCCGACGCAGATCATCGCCGATGCGATCAAGGATGACCCGGATTCGCGGCCGCGAGCCGTCGGCGTGCTGAGCGGACCGACCATCGCCCCCGAGCTGGTGCGCTGCCTGCCGGCCACGATGATTGCCGCTGCCGATACACCCGCGTTCGCCGCCCAGATTCAGCGGATGTTCTCAACCCACTATCTGCGAATCTACACGCACGATGATGTGCTGGGGGTGGAGCTTGCGGGGGCGATGAAGAACGTAATCGCAATCGCGGCGGGTGTTCTCGACGGATTGCAGGCGGGCTACAACGCCAAGAGCGCGCTGTTGGCGCGCGGGCTTGCGGAGATCACGCGGCTGGGTGTGGCGATGGGCGCATCGCAGGACACGTTCTTTGGCTTGTCGGGTGTTGGTGACCTGGCGACGACGTGCTTCAGCCCCGAGGGTCGCAACCGATCGTGCGGCGAGGCGCTCGGACGCGGCGTGAAACTGGCCGACTATCTCGCATCGATCCCCTATGTGGTTGAAGGTGTCGGGACCACACCGGCGGTGATGGAGCTCTCGAAGAAATATAAGGTCGAGATGCCCATTACCGCGGCGGTACACGCCGCGTTGTACGAAGGGCTCGACCCGATCGAGGGTATCGGACGCCTGATGAGCCGCGAAATGAAGGCGGAGCGAGTGGGGTAAGGGTCGGAACAGAAGATCCGGCGATGATTGATCGCCGGAGGAGGCCAGGCCAAAGCATGAACGCACGACTTGTTACGATGGTACTGGGTGCTCTGATAAGCCAGAGCGCACTGGCGTGGGATTGCCAGGGCCACCGCGCCATCACGCTGCTGGCAATGGACGGGTTTGCTCAGCGGTCAGCGGATATGCCCGAGTGGCTGAAGTCGGACTCATCACGATTGATGGTCGCGAGCAACGCGTGCGAGCCGGATCGGTATCGGTCGGTGCGGGCACCGGTCTATCTGGCGCACGAGAACAATCCGGATCACTATCTGGATGTTGACAAGCTCGAGCAGTTCGGGCTGACGCTGGAGACGCTGCCGCCGCTGCGGTATGAGTACGTGCGTGCGATGGTGGTGGCCAAGCACGAGCACCCGGACGATGTGGAGCCGTACAACCCGATGATGGACCCGAGCCGGAGCTCGGAGTTTCCCGGCTATGCGCCGCACGCAATCATGGAGGCGCACGGCAAGCTGACGAGCGCGTTCAAGACGGCGCGAAGCCTTGAAAAGCTGAACGACCCGAAGCGTGCGCCCCAGCTCGAAGCGGCCCGCGCGCAGGCGATGTTTCAGATGGGTGTGCTCTCGCACTTTGTGGGCGATGTCGCGCAGCCGCTCCACACGACCAAGCACCACCACGGATGGATCGGCGACAACCCTGCCGGATACACGACCGACCGTAAGATTCATGCCTTTATCGATGGCGAGATTCTCATCATTCACCAGCTCGATTACGAGACGCTGAAGGTTGGCTTCAAGGCGGAGCGCACGGTCGATGCGGGCGATGCGTGGAAGGATGTGCTGACGCATGTTCAGCGGTCGCACGACCACGTGCGCGATGTGTATTCGATGTTCAAGTCGGGTGAGCTTGAAGGGGAACCCGGCAAGGCGATGATCACCGAGCGGCTGAGGGATGGCGGCTCGATGCTCGCCGCGATGTACGCGAGCGCGTGGGCGGCCAGCACGGTGAATGACAAGGACGTTGCTGAGTTTGTGGGCTACGACCGCTGGGAAGGGATCAAGGATGTGAAGTCGCGCCCCGAAGCACGACCCAAGCCATGAGCCTTTCATCATCGCGATTTGATGTGATCCGGCCGCTCTTCCACTGGTTGCGGCTGCGCGGTGTGGATCTTCAGTCGCCACACCGGCGCGATGCGGCCAACGCGCTAATGGTTCAGAAACGCCTGATGCACGGGGCTGATGTTCGCACCATCATGGACTGCGGGGCACACCGGGGGCGCGTGGCGCAGGAATACGCGACGGCCTTTCGCGGGGCGAATATCTTCTCATTTGAACCAACGCCCGCAACGTTCGAGGCCTTGAAGGCCAGCGTCGCGCATGAGGTCCGGATCGAGCCGGTTAATGCCGCCGTGGGCGAAACGGAAGGAACGGTCGATTTCTACATCGCGCCGTTCGAGCAGGCCAACTCGCTCCTGCCGCGACACCCGGGAGACCCGAGCGCGGAGACCATGGTCACGGCGCGGGTTGTGCGGATTGAGGAGTTCTGCCGATCGAGGGGGATCGCGCGGGTTGAGATTCTGAAACTCGACATCGAGGGCTTTGAACTGCCCGCGATCCGCGGGTGCGGGCGGATGATCGATGAACAGCGGATCGACCTGCTGCATTGCGAGACACGCTTCGACGCCGGGCCGGGAGGGAGTGGCGGGTCGAATACAACATTTCCGGATTTGTGTGCTTACCTGCTCCCTCGCGGATATGAGTTTTTTGGACTGTACGACCCACGGTATGCCAAGAACCTGCAGTTTGCCTGGGGTGATGTGATGTTCGTGAGCCGCGATGTGGTCGCCCGTACACGCCGCGCGTGATGGTCTGCGCATCACTATTTGATCACTTGCCCGTCAACGGTCCAGACCGCGTTGGCGAGCTTGCGCCACTTGATGTGCTCAGCACAGGGAACACCCATGCGTTTCATCTTTTCAAAGGCAATGCCGATCTCTACGCGGTCGGGCATGGTCTCCTGAAGGCTTGCGACCAATGCGTCCCACTGACCACTGCGCCGGATGAAGCGCGGAACATCGGTGAGCAAGGCCCAGGGAAAGCCGATCAGGCCGATGGCCGCGACACAATAACAGGCCAGGATAGCCGTCATTGCCACGCTCGCCGGCAGGCTGCTTGAAGATGCCGCGCCCACCAGCCCGGCCAGCAAAACGATCAACATAAGTCCGCTGTAAACATCGATGTGCGTTTTGATGATCCGAGGAAAGATCGCGACGTTCACGTTGAACACCTTCGCGATGACGTGGTCGATACGGTCTTCGGGGAGCGACTCACCGCTCGCCAGGCGATGACGGATACCCAAGCGTCGCGAGAGTTCTGCCGAGGCATTCGGGTTGGTCTGCTCTATCAACTTATCACCCGCAAGCTGCGCGGCCAATGCGGGCTTGAGGATACGTGAATAGGACTGCGGGTCGGTCAGCGTCTCAGACCCGCACTCGGTGCAGCGGGCGGTGATGCCGAGATTTCTGCCGCAACCGATCGGGATGAAGTAGATGGTGCGATAGAGCCCCAGTCGATCAACCATATGCGGTGTAATGACCATGCACTGCACGCACCCGTCGGCAACGATGCCGAGCGTGCGAACACGGGATTTTTGGCCGTGGAGGATGAACATGGTCCCACTCCAAAGATTGACGATGAAACAAGCAGGTGCGTTCAAGCAAGGCTAGGCCATCACCAGCCCTTGTTGAGTTTGCAACTGTGTCGGAGTCAACTGAATAATCTGATGTTGCTGAGTACGGCAGACTCACGGAAGTACGGAAACTCGCAGGCCAAGTTTGGCAGCCGCGGAGGCTGCACGATTGGCGAATGCACGAACGCCCCCGCGTGGAATGTGCTCACGCTTACCCAGCACAATACTTTCCACCGAAAGTTGCAGTTCGAGATCGGCCCATTCCAATCCGGACCCCCACCCAAGGTACTCCCACCGAGATCTGCTGCTGCGCGACGCACTCTTAAGCGTGGGGTAAAACAAAAGGGGCGTCATGACCTTGCGGCCGTCAGCCAGATCAATGACGATCGCGTTTGATGAAAATGAAACCGCAACCGCCTGTGCCTCATCCTGCGTCCGTTGAAAAGAAATCGGACCGCTGAGTGAGGAGGTAGCTTTGACGATCTTTGATGATGCGTTCGATCCGCTTGCGATCTCCGGCGTTGAAGCCGTGATTCCTCGCTTCGCTGATCGGACTGAACCACGACTTGGCTTCTTGCCCGCCTTTGCCGACATGAACATGGGCGGGTTCGCCACTTTCACCCGCGTAGAAACAGAACCGGAAACCTTCTTCATAAAGCACCGTGGGCACGTCGCCCGACTCCTATTGCGAATCAATCCCCAATGACGCTGAAATGTTACTCCACCGTCACACTCTTCGCCAGGTTCCGCGGCTTGTCCACATCGTGGCCGCGGGCCAAGGCCGCGTAATACGCCATGAGTTGCAGCGGGATGACCGCCAGCATCGGGCTGAGCGGCTCGGCAACCTCGGGGATGTAGAGCACATCATGCACGTGATCGGCGATATGTTCATCACCCTCGGTCGCCACGGCGATGACGTGGCCGCCACGGGCGCGAACCTCGTGGATGTTGCTCAGCACCTTCTCATATTGGCGACCCTTGTTGGCGATGAATACCGCGGGCATGCCTTCGTTGATAAGCGCGATGGGGCCGTGCTTCATCTCCGCTGCGGGCATGCCCTCGGCGTGGATATACGAGATTTCCTTGAGCTTGAGCGCGCCTTCGAGCGCGGTCGGATAGTTGTAGCCGCGACCGAGGAAGAGCCAGTTCTCGCGATCGATGTACTTCTCAGTGACACGTTTGATGCGTGGGGCCTGTTCGAGAATGCGCTCGATCTTCGCGGGTATCTGCTCCATCTCTCGCAGCAGGTCGGTGCAATGATCCGCACTCATCATGCGCCGGCGGGCCATGAACAGCGTGATCATCGTGAGCACGGCAACCTGACCAAGAAACGCCTTGGTGCTGGCGACACCGATCTCGGGGCCGACACGCAGGTAGACACCCGCATCGGTCTGCCGCGCGATGGATGAGCCGACAACATTCACCACACCCAGCGCGAGCGCGCCACGATCCTTCGCCTCGTTCAACGCGGCAATCGTGTCAGCAGTCTCGCCCGATTGGCTCACGGCCACGACCACCGTGCCATCTTCGATGATCGGGTTGCGATAGCGAAACTCGCTTGCATACTCGGTCTGGGCCTGCACCTTGGCAAGGTCTTCCATCAGGTAGCGGCCAATCATGGCCGCGTGCAGCGCTGTGCCCTGCGCGGTGAGGATCACCTTCTTGGCGCGTGTGAGGTCCTTGGCAAAGTTTGAGAGCCCGCCCAGGGTGACGCGGCCATCCTTGGCATCAATACGACCCGACATGCAGTTGCGCATGCTCTGGGGCTGCTCAAAGATCTCTTTGAGCATGAAATGCGGGTAACCCCCGAGCTCGATCTGTTGAAGATCAAGCTCAAGCTGCTCGATCTTCGGTGTGACCGGCACGTTGTGGATGGTGCTCGTGCGGAAACCTGATCGCGTAATCTTCACAACGTTGTAGTCATCAAGGGCGAAGGCGTGCGTCGTGTGGGCAACGATGGCCGCAGCATCGGAGGCCACGATGTATTCTTCCGCACCGATCCCCACAAACAGCGGCGATCCCTTGCGCGCCACCACCAGCGTGTCCGGCTCCTTCTCGCAGATCACCGCGATGGCGTACGCGCCATCAACCTCGCGCAGCGCGGCCTGAACCGCAGCTTCAAGATCACTGCCCAACCCTTCGTACAGCTCTCCGATGAGCATCGCCAGCACTTCAGTGTCGGTCTCGCTTGTGAAGGTGTGACCCTTCTCTTTCAGGTAGGTCTTCAGCGCGGAATAGTTCTCGATGATTCCGTTGTGAACCAGCGCGATGCCGTGCTTGTCATCCTTGTGCGGGTGGGCATTCAGCTCGGTTACGCCGCCGTGCGTCGCCCATCGCGTATGGCATAGGCCCAGCGACCCGTCGAACCCATCGAGCGTTTCAAGCTTCTCTTCCAACATGCTCACACGCCCAACCGCACGCGCAACATTCAACTTGCCGTTCATGATCGCAATGCCCGCGGAGTCATACCCGCGATACTCCAGCCTCTTGAGCCCCTCCAGCAGCAGACTCTTCGCGGGCTTGTTACCGATATAAGCGACGATTCCACACATGCGAGTAACCCTGATTGCTAGACGCGGCGGCCAGAACAAGTACCGTGACGGTCGCGCGTGGGTGAACGAACAGAATGCTTGCGAGCAGAAATGGACGGGGGCATGAACCTGCGGAATGGTCATCGACAAGACGGCAAGACCGAGCAAGTCTAAACGTGGATTGTGCCCGGCGATGCCCTCCAGCAACGAATTCTCGGACGTTCGAGGACTCTCGCCTCATTCGCCATCCTGTGACGGGCGACACTACGCGGCCATCGGGCGCCAAGATCGTGGAGATCAGAACATTAAATCGTCCAAACCCTCGGCCCTGTCAATATCCTGTTTGGATTGGCCCGCGCTCGATCTCGTTTCAGGCCGCCATGGCCCGTACCGCGATCATCAGCGCGTGAAGTTCCGTCGGATCGACTTCCTCAAGACCCAGCCGTGAGCAGAGCACATCGGCCGAGTCACGCGTCGGATTGACCGTGCATGAGATGATCGGTCCACCATCTGAGCCATTGATCACGGCGTTGACATCGCCATTCCTGCCCGGCTCAATCTCAATGTTCTGGCCCGCGACCGTGAGGTGCTGTGTTCCGCCCTTCGTCTCGGCATGAAGGGCGCGACTGAGTTGCTCATCCATCAACTCGATCAACTGCCGCTGCACGGCCTCGCCGACAGCCTCGGCATTCCCGATAGATTCCGCAAGATCCGTGAACATTTCGATCGTCGCGCGATACTCCGCGACAGCACGCGACATCACCAATCCCAGATCAGAAGTATCGATCTCAAACAGTCGATTGGCGATCGAAGCAAGCGGCGCGCTCTGCACCGGAACGCCCGAGGGCGAGAGCTGGACCGCGCCAACGTAATACGCCACACGCTGAAGCAGCGCGCTCGAATCAACCGACTTTCCCGACTGCGGCAGCGCGTGGTGCCAGGCGATCGGACGAGCCAGAACGCCCGGCATCTTCCACCGCCGCATCAGCACCGCGGCTAGATCAACATGCGTGAACTCGAGCATCCCAAACTCAGAGGCAAACAGCTTCGTCGGCGAATCCTGTTCACTCCGCAGTTTGCAATAGCTCTCCCCCATCAGGCGGGCCATGAGCGGCTGTCCACAATCCAGCATCAGCCCCACGACAAACGCTTCCGCGGCCAGAGCAGGGCATATCTTGCGTGCCAGCGCGCTGCACAACCCCGCACGGAAAACCGATTCTCCCCACACCGTTCTCGAAATGGTTCTTTCACCGGGAAGACTCGCCGCCCGGCTCAGATGAAAGCCCAGCGACACCGCCTTCGTCCGCTCAAGCCCCAGGATGACCAACGCACGATCGAGCGTCGTCACCGGCGATCGCTGCGCATAAAATGCGGAGTTCGCCAGCCGCAACAGTCGCCCCGTCAGCGTCCAGTCGGTCTTGATCACATCGACATACTTCCTCACATCCGCATTCGGGTCCTGCACCAGTTCAAGCAGCCTCACCGCCACCTTCGGCTGAGTCTCCAGACCGATACGGTCGAGCTGCCGCTCCAATCGCCCATGCAGTTCAACGACTTCCGCGGCCGAAAGCTCGCGTCGTGGCTTGCTCACACAGTTCTCCCTGTGCAATCGCCAATGTCATCGCCATCAATGGCGACAACCGCGCGACCGCTGAGGCGGAGCTGTATCTGCAAACACATCACCGCTGCTCATCGACCAATCCGGCACCCCGATTCGGTCGGCCCAGCCAGAATCTTTTCCTTACGGCTGAAGGCGCGAGCGCACCCATCCGGGCGAAACCTCACAAGTTGACCCCGCAGGCCCCGTGACCATGCGAACTTCACGCGACCATCGTGCCCGATCATGCAGCCGACCCGTACCTCCCACCCACAACTCCACACGATCCGCCCATAACCGATACCCACCCCAATGCGGCGGGCGCGGGATGGTTATCTGCGCATCCCGCGCGGGTGGGTTGTTCGGATTAAGCCCAAACCTGCGAAAGACTTCATCGAGTTGTGCCTTCAACGCCGCGCGGCCTTCAACAGGCTCGCTCTGGTTGCTGGCCCACGCACCGAGCCGACTGATCCACGGGCGAGAGTTGAAGTACGCATCGCTCTCCTCCTCCGGCGAACGCGTCACCAGACCCTCCATGCGGGCCTGTCGATCAAGGTCATCCCAGTGAAAGACCGCCGCGGCACGAGGATTGGCCTCGAGCGCTCGCCCCTTGCGCCCGAGCCGATTGGTGTAAAATACAACGTATCCCGACGGAAGGCTGAGCCCCTTGCACAACACAACCCGCGCTGAAGGACGGCCATCCGGGTCAATCGTCGCGAGCGTGAACGCATTGGGATTGGGCTGCACCTTCCCCTCACGGGCATCCTGAAACCACTGATGAAAGAGTGGAAATGGATCAGCCGGCAGCGGGTCAGGCAAGTGCGGATCGGCACCAAGTGAAACCGAGTCCGACTGGTCAAGCGGTGAGGGGGTCATGTCCGATCGTAGAAACCGCGCCGCCTCCCTGCCGTCGATCCGCGGCGGGTCGGGCATATTGCCCTTTGTGACTTGCGGTGCAGAAGCTGTCGGAAACTCTTTCCCCCTCCCGAGGCGCTTACGGTGGGGTTATGTCGATGATCGGTGGAAGCAATCTCTTTGGCGGCGGCACCGGCGGAAACGAAGGCAGTCGCGGTCCGCGCGCCCAGGGAAACGGCGATGGTGGTCGTTCCGGCCCGCGCCCGGTGCAACTCGATCGGCTGTTCGACAAACCCCCGCCGCACGCACCGATGGCCGAGATGGCCCTCCTCGGGGCGATGCTCCTCGAACCGCAGGTCATCCACGAAGTGATCGGGATCATCAAAAGCCCGAACGCCTTCTTTCTCGAAGCGCACGCGGTCATCTTTGAAGCCCTCGTCAAGACCTATGACCAGAAGCAGACGGGTGATTTGGTCTTGCTCGCCGAACTGCTGCGCGAACGCGAGCAACTCAAGGAAGTCGGCGGGCCAGCCTACCTGCAACGGCTGATGACCGAGACCCCCGGTCCGGCCAGCGCCGTTCACTTCGCCAAGATTGTCTCCGACAAAGCCCGCTTGCGCAAACTCATCGACGCGGGTGGGCGCATTGTCTATGACGCCTACACCGCCGGCGACCTCGGGCCTGATGGTGCCAGGGAGATCGTTGACAAGGCCGAGAGCATGATCTTCGAGATTGCCCAGCAGGAAGAGACCAGCGATCCGCAGATTTTGAGCGTGCTCGTCGAAGAGGAATATCAGCGACTCCTCGCCCTTCAGGGCAAGGGCATCAGCGGCGTGGCCACCGGCTACCACGATCTTGACGAACTGACCAGCGGGCTGCAGAAGGGTGAGATGATCATCCTCGCCGCCCGACCCTCGATGGGCAAGACCGCCATCGCGCTCAACCTCGCCGAGCAGGTCGCCCTTGGTGGCGCGCCCAATGAACGCAAACCCGGCACCACCGGTGTGCCTGTCGGCTTCTTCAGCCTAGAAATGTCCAAGAGCGCGATCGCCCAACGCCTGCTCAGCGCACGCTCGGGTTTCTCTTCACACGACATGCGCTCCGGCCGCCTGCGCGAAGAAGACTACGACCGCGTCTGCGAAGCCATGTACGAACTGAGCGAGGCCAAGATCTACGTCGATGACACGCCCGCCATGTCCGTCTTGCAACTCCGCACACGCGCCCGTCGGCTTGTCGCACAGCACGGTGTGCAGATCCTCTTCATCGACTACCTCCAGCTCATGACCGCGCCCGGCTCCGCTCGCGAAAGTCGCCAGGTTGAAGTCGGTGCCATCAGCCGCGGCACCAAGGCCCTTGCGCGTGAACTCAACATCCCCATCGTCTGCCTGGCCCAGCTCAATCGCGGCCCAGAAGCCCGCGGCGATAACCGCCCACGCATGAGCGATCTGCGCGAGTCAGGCTCCATCGAGCAGGATGCCGACGTCGTCGCACTCCTTCACCGCGAGGCCTATTACCACGTCGGCGATAAAGACTGGGAGATCGAGAACGAAGACAAGCTCAACGTCGCCGAGCTGATCATCGCCAAGCAGCGTAACGGCCCTACCGATGTCGTGCGCTTCACCTGGGACCAGCGTCTCACACGCTTCCGCAACTTCGCGGGCCACTCGGGCGGAACAGGCCTCAGCAGCGGATACGCCGCGCCCGCACCTTCACGCGGTGGTGGCGGACGTGGAGCAAGTGGCAGCAAAGGTGCTTACACGCCCGCGCCCATTCACGATCCATTCAAAGTCGAGGTCGTCGCCTTCAACCCCGGCAAGAAGACCGGCCCCATCGCCAGCCACCGCGATGGCGGCGGGCCTGACCGTGAAGAAGCACCCTTCGATGACGACTCGGGCGATGTGGGTACGCCGGTCTGATCTGCGTGTTGCCCCCGCCGACACGCTTCATGAAATCCGCAGCGACTCCGCAATCGGCTTCGCACCCGTCGTCGCGCTCGGGTCGCTCGGTCCCTTATTGTCCGCAGGCAGAATCATCGAGAAGATCGATCCGGAGTTCTGGCCCATCGCCGGGTTTGAGACGACAAAGATGCGCCCCTGGTGCTGGTCCACAATGCTCTTGGTCACCGCAAGGCCAAGACCCGTGCCCCGAATGCCCTTGGTGGTCTGAAACGGCTCGAAGATCTGCTTGTGCCGCTCGGGCGCAATGCCCGGTCCATTGTCAATCACATCAATGCGAATGGCGGGCCGCTGCGCGAGCTGCGCACGCTGCGCGGCCACCGCTGGGATGAACGTCGCACGAACCGTGACCACGCCCGTCTTGGCCTCCACCGCTTCAACAGCGTTCGCCATCAGGTTCACCAGCGCCTGGTGCAGCAGGCTGGGGTCGAGCATCACCGGCGGAAGATCCGCATCAACATCAATCAGCAGCGCAACCTGGCGCGCGTTGCACTGATCCTGCAGAAGGCTGGCGCAGTCTTCGAGCAGCGGACCGATCTTCGTCAGCTCAAACTCAAGCGTGCGGTGGCGCGCATACGCAAGCATGTTGAGCGTCAACGCGCTGATGCGGTCGATGTTGCGCTTCAATATTCCCCACCCGCCGCGCGAGACCTTCAGGTCATCCTTCTTCAACCCCATCTCAACAACATCGGCCCCGCCGCGAAGTCCTTGCAGAATGTTCTTGATCGAGTGCGAAAGAATGGCGACCGTCTCGCCGATCGCCGCGAGCCGTTCGTTCGCGAGCCGCTTCGCGTACGCCTCGGCGTTCGCGAGCGCGAGGCCCGTGTGCCGGCCAATCGCGTTCAGCAGCGCAAGCTGCTCGGGCGTAAATGTGTAGTTCGCAATCGATGAATCAACATAGATCGCACCGAACTTACGATCGCCAAACTCGATCGGCGAGCACAATGCCGATCGAATATGAAACTGCTGCACGCTGTCGCCCTTGGCAAACCGCGGGTCAGACATCGCATTCGAGCTCAGCACCCCATCGCCTCCCCCACTCCCCGCCGTTCCCGCCTTCATCGCGTGCTGAAGGATCGTCTTCGAGACATGGATGCGGGCATCGTTCTTGTCTTTGGGCGGCGTCTGATACTTCACAACCACAGGAATGAGATCGGGCATCCCCTCGCCCACCGGCTTCGCATACGTCCCACCACCCCCTCCACCACCCGCTGCCCCTGTCTGCGAATCCGGTGAGACCACCAACATGATGAACCCGCGCTCGGGACGGAACTCCGAGAAGACCAGCTCCATCACCGCCTTCAACAGCTCATCTCGGTTCGTGTTGTGCGTGGTCAGCGCGGTCAGGCGATAGATCACCTGCAAGTGATGAATCGCCGCCGTTCGCGGCTCAGGCTCCGCAAGAATCACCGAATCGTCGTTGCTCGCCAGAGTGCGCTCAACCGTCGTGTCGATCCGATCCGGGTCGAGCAGACGAATCACGTCGATCTCATCTTCAAGCTCGGCACGACCGAAAACAAACAGTGTCGCGCCCGTGCGGATCTGATCGCCCAGCCGCAGCTTGGTCCGCTCGGTGATTGCCACACCATTGACATACGTCCCGTTCTGGCTGTTGAGGTCGCCGATGTACCACTCGCCATCGTCGGGCGTCAGCTCCGCGTGCCGGCGCGAGACCGTGGTGTCGGATATCGGCAGAGCCTCCGACGAACGACCCACCAGTTGCGGCTGGTTAGTCGGAAGCTGGTACTTCTTGCCCTTGTCAGGCCCTTGGATAACCGAGAGGATGAGCACGCCGAAAGGATACGGTAGAGAACGCGCCGCGGCTGCATGATCGCGTCAAACCCTGCGCAATCGCATGATCCGATTTGAACTCTCCCAAACCGCAGAACCGACAAGCCATTGAGCTGGCTCGGAATACCTACGACAATCCTGTGATTGCCTCGTCTTCACCACGAAGCGGTGGAAGTTCGCAGCCGGTTCTGCAATCGGCTTTGCGACGACAGGCCCGGCAGGCCTCACCGTCGCATCATCAACTTCAACAAATCCTCCCACGCCCGACCCGCGTTCGGACCCGCCTCAAGCAGCGGCTTCGCGCGTGTCGCTCCCACCCACCCGCCGCGAAGCGTCGCCAACTGACGCTTCAGGCTGAACCCCGCAAGCTTGTGCGCCCAGAACCACCCGAGGGCTGCGCCGATCGGGCGGGCCATGCCGCGACCGTGGCGGCGGGCCGTCCAGACCCAGTTGCGTGTTGCCAGTTTGTGCCACAGCACGCTCTTCTTCGCATGGGCACCCGTGGGTGTATCGTGCCATACGACCCAGGCGGGGTTGAAGTGCACGCCGCGTCCCTGCCCGAGCAGCTTCAACGCAAGGTCGGTATCGTTGCGATAGAGAAAGTACGATTTCTCATATCCGCCCGCGCGCAACCAATCTTTACGCCGCACCAGGTTGCCACACCCCATGATGGGCCATCGATCCGTGGTCCGCCCCGAGGAACCCTCGATGAACCGGGCCGCGGGCCACTCGCTCGCGCCGGTCGATGGATGCCGCGGGTGCAGCGTCACCGCCGCCAGATCAGGTCGGCGCGCAAGAAGCTCCATCGCCCGGCGCAAAGCCCGCGGGTCGGGCGCGGCATCATCATCGAGAATCAGCACCACCTCCGCATCGACCGTCGCCACCGCGCGATCAAACGCCTCCACCCCCACGTTCTCCTCAAGCTCAAGCACCGGTACCGTGGGGAAGTTGCGCCCGAGCATCTCGCGGGTGCCATCGGTCGAGGCGTTATCCACCACCAGCACCGCATCACCCGAGGGTTGGTCAACCGCAAACAGCCCACTCCGACCGAGTGCAAGCAGCGTGCGCTCCAGCGCTCTTGAACGGTTGTGGCTGAGCACAACCGCGCAAAGGCTCAGGCTCCGCGCCGATCTACGCCTCCCTCCCTCTACTTCCTCGCCCCCATCTGCCTGCATCATCTGTCCATCAAGCGATCGCGTCGGCCCGATCACCCCGAGTCGCGGCGGCTCGATCGGTTCCTCACCCCGCCGCGCGACGCGCACCGCATGCCACACGCCCGCCAACAGCGTGCCGCCGGCACGCAGCGCGGTCCGCACCCGCGGCGTGCTCTTCAGCACAAACCCCTGCGAGGTGACCTCGATCATGTGCCGACCAAGAAACCATGCATCCGGGCGGCCGCGCGCGGGCACCACCGCAACATCGACATCCGGACCGCGCACCAACCGGCGCATCGCTCCCCACGAGGCCCGCGCCAACCCCGCCGTCCGTGCCCCCTCTCCCGAGCGACGCACCACCACACCCGCCTTCATCATGTGCAGATCGATCTGCCGCCGCTGATCATCGCTGATCATCAGCCGCGTGAGCACGCGCCCGATCGTCGGTCGCGGCCGGCCCATGCCCAGCAACTCCTGAAGCACTGCGGACAACCGTTCAAACGGCTGCGGCGCATCCACGCTGATCAATCCCTCGGGAGCGGGGCCAGTGGTCTTGTGCCGCGCCGCATGACGCAGGCCCGCCATGTGCAGCTTCGCAAGGTCGCGCCGGCCCATCATGTCCTGCTGCACCGCTCGCGGCACTTCGCGCAACGCGCGTATCAACCGCAACCCAGCGCCCCCGCCCACCGCATCCAGCGGACCAAAGGCGTTCCGCGTCATGTAATATCGTGGCCACGTCGGGAAGCGGTCAAACCTCGGGTGCATCGCGACCGACCACGGCACCCCGACCACACGCCCCCCGGTCATCGCACGCATTCTCACGAACCACTCGACATCATCACCATTCAGAAACCGATCGGGAAAGACGCCGGTGTCGCGGATCGCATCGGCACGCACCAGCGCACAGCAGGCCGCGAGATAATCCGATTCAACAAGTTCATGCACCCCGACGTTCCCGATCGTCATCGGTTCATAATGCCCGATGCGCCGGTTGATGTGCCCGCCCAACTCAAAGGCCTGACCCGTGATCGGGTCGCAGATCGCACTCCCGGCCGCCACGATCGTTTCATCGCGCTCCATCACCTCGACCAGACGCGCAAGCGTCTCGGGCGCGAAGCGCGCATCTGAATCCACCAGCCAGACGTAGTCCGCATCCCAGTCGCGCCACGCGTGCGCCTCATCGTTGTCCTCATCGAGCGCAAGCACGCGCCGCATCCCCGCGTTGTACCCCCCGCTCCCTCCCGTGTTGGTCGAGAGGCGCAGATGTTGAACCTTCACCCCCCCACCTACTGGCGAAACCAATGTGGACAGCGGAACCGTCGAGGCATTGTCTACCAGCAACACCCTGACATCCAAACTTCCACCATCACCCCAACCCAACTCGATTCTGGAAAAATCCCCCAGCAGTGCCTCCGCATCCTGCTTCCGGTTAAAGCACGGGACCACCGCCGCGATCCGTCGAACTTTCACCGATCGCGAATCCTGATCCTCAACGCCCGATCTGGACAGCCACCCGCTCGGCGGGATCACCGCCGATTCGATCATCGCCGCCCGCAGCATCATCTGGCCTTCACCGCTGTTCACAGATCATCCACTGTACGCGACCCTTCCGCCGATCTCCGGCGGCTCCAAACGTCCTCTTCCCCTAAATGAGTGATACGCTCATTTTTTTATTTTTTGAATCAGAGCTTTATCCTTTTGTTTGTGTTATACTCGGTGGTCATGACGCCTGCCTTGCACGTCCGGTTGCGAGTGGCGATTACCGATAACCTCGATTACACTCTGAGAAGGATCGGCTCGGACAAGGGACGGAGGGCGGGCGGAAAGAGCAGGCCGGGGAACCCCGCACATGCTTAATACGGATGGTGGCTCGGGGACGGGAGAGTGCCCCGTGGGGTTGGCTGGGGTTGGGGGGGTGGGGGGTTGGGGGAATATTCAC
>Ga0209490_10000098_pt1 | contig 94540 bp, 77 predicted proteins | sample MAT06_FD_187209 | JGI IMG/M metagenome (GOLD analysis project Ga0209490, IMG submission 187209) | Freshwater microbial communities from Lake Fryxell liftoff mats and glacier meltwater in Antarctica - MAT-06 (SPAdes) (version 2) | ecosystem: Environmental > Aquatic > Freshwater > Ice > Liftoff...
CTGCGAGTTGCAGCCATGGGCGTTCAGCGCCTCGTGCACCCGCTCTGCAGGGAAAACCTTCGCCAGCAAACTGGCACTCAGGTAATCCGACAGCCTCGCGCCCGACCCCAGCGTCGCCTTGGTTCTGCCATGGCAGTTCCTTCGGTTGCACATGGACGAAGTGTGCGTCAAAATAACTTAATAGAACAGTATTGAGACTGGTCCTGGGATATCACCAAGCTCAAGGGTCCAGCCAAGTGGACGTGCTTCCACCTCTATGTGATCCTGGACATCTTCAGCCGCCTGGTGGTGGGCTGGTTGATCGCCGATCGCGAGGACGCCGAACTGGCCGAGCAACTCATCGCCGATTCGGTCGCGCGTCACGACGTCGAGCCCGGCATGCTCACGCTGCACGCCGACCGCGGCACCAGCATGCGATCCAAGCCGGTGGCCGCGCTACTGATCGATCTGGACATCACCAAGAGCCACAGCCGGCCTTACGTCTCGGACGACAACCCGTACTCTGAGGCGCAGTTCAAAACGCTGAAGTACCGGCCGGACTTCCCGGCGCGATTCGGCTGCATCGAGGACGCCCGGGCCCACTGCCAAGCCTTCTCCGCTTGGTACAACGCCGACCACCGGCACTCGGGCATCGGCTATATGTCGCCGCACAGCGTTCACCACGGGCAGGCCGAGCAGCTGCGCGGCATCCGCCAAGCCACGCTGGATGACGCATTCCGCGCCACTCCGAACCGCTTCAAGGGGCGTCGCCCTCAACCCCACCCGCTGCCCACGGCAGCGTGGATCAACCCACCACCGTCGGAGGCCCTCAGCCCGAAATCACCACAGCCTTGCGCAGTAAATTCATGAAGATCGGTGGCGCAAAGTCATTGACACGTTCCGCAGCGCCTGGTTTCTGCGCGGCTGCACCATATGAAGTCAACTTCTACACAGCGTGACGAGGAGCCTGACTTCAGCGGCGGGCTTGGTGGTCTTGCGGCTGCTCAACAAGGCTTCGGGCAGCTGTGAAGGCGCGAGCGTCGTTGGCAGCGTGCCATCGGCTGTCATGTTGTCCTGCTGCTGGTGCCCGACTCATCGGGGCCGCCGGGCAACGATGAACACGCGAATGTCCTGGCGCTTCGTGCCGTGCCGCTCGACGGCCTCGATCCCGAGCCCGTGGCGCTCGAACGCCGAACGCAGCTGCGTCGCATCAAAGACCAGCACGTCGGGCGCCTTGCCCAGGGCGCGCATCAGCGGCACGATCAGGCGCGGAATGAGCGGATTCATCTCTGCCAGGCAGGGCGTCTTCGAGATCAAGAGTCCCCCGGGCTTCAGCCATGTCAGGATGGACTGCAGCGCTACGTCCAGGTCCGAGACGAGGTGCAACACGTTGAACGCCAGCACCGCGTCGTGGCAAGCGCCACCGGACACGGTGGTCTCGGCGTCGGCCACCCCAAACCGCAACTGCGGCAGCGGCTGCGACGCCAGCTTCTCCCGGGCAATGGCGATCATCTCGGCCGACACATCGGTGGCCAGCATCCGCCGTGTGGATGCCGCCAGCCTGAGTGCGGTAGTGCCGGTGCCGCAGCCGATTTCCAGCACCGCGTGATCGGGCGACAGCAGGGCCTGCACACGCCGCAGCGTAGCCTCGTAGCCGGCCAGGTCGGCGATCGGATCGGCTGCGTACTTGCGCGCTGCCCGGTTCCAGAAGCGGGCCTTGTCGGCCGTCGCTGCGGTGTCAACTGGGGTTGTGGCAGGGCGTGGGATGGGGCGTGGATGCATGGTGGGTGAGGCGGAGCGAAGCTGCGCGCAAGAACGGGATGCGCCATGCTATCCATGCGTTAGGCGTCTGACATCGCCGAGAATTGCAGACCACTCATGCATCGGCGTATGGATCACCTCGACTGGAATCAACTGAAGGCCTTTGTCGAAACCGCAGAGGCTGGCTCTTTGTCGGCAGCTGCTCGCAAGCTCGGCTTGACGCAGCCCACGCTGAGCCGGCAGGTGGCGGCCGTCGAGAAGCAACTTGGGGTGACGCTGTTTGAGCGCGTCGGCAATGCCATGGTCCTGACCGGCACCGGGCTGGCCTTGCTGGACCATGCGCGCGTCATGGGTGCGGCTGCCGAGGACCTGCGAATGGCCGCCACCGGGCAGTCGCAGGCGGTCGATGGCGTGGTCTGCATCTCTGCCAGCGAAGCCGTCGCAGCCTACCTGCTGCCGGACGTGCTGTCCCGGCTTCGTCAGCAGGCGCCGGGCATCGTCATCGACGTCGTCGCGTCGGACGCGCTGAGCGACCTGCGGCGGCGTGAAGCCGACATCGCCATCCGCCACGTGCGGCCGGACCAGCCGGATCTCATCGGGCGCTGGATTCGCGAGGCCAGCGCCAGCTTCTATGCGTCGAAAGCGTGGGTAGTCAAGAACGGGCATCCGCGCACGCCCGAGGAGGCCGCACGACACGGGTTCGTCGGCAGCGATCGATCGGGCCGCTACCTGGGGTTCCTGCGCCAGCACGGATTGCCGCTTGAGACATCCAACTTCGTTTGTTATGCGGAAAACACGTCGTCGAACTGGTCGCTGGTACGCCAAGGCTTGGGCATTGGCGCGATGATGGACGACATCGCATGCGACATGCCGGACATGGTTCGCGTGCTCGATGACGTGCCGCCTGTGCACTTTCCGATCTGGCTCGTGACACACCGCGAATTGCGCACTGCAAGGCGCATCCGGATGGTCTTCGACGTGCTTGCCGACGCGCTGGGGGCGGGGCCGGAGGCCGTCAGCACGCTCGTCACCGAGCGTTAGATAAAGCCCACTCGGCAGCGGCGGCGGAGACCGCGGATGCGCCGGACAGAGCGAGCAAGCCGGCGTTCGCAGGCAACAGACCTGCGCGTCAGAGCAGTTCCGCTTGAGGGCCCGGTTTCCCAGCGCGGCTGCGGAACTTGCCGGCCACGCCCAACCTAGACCGGGACCACAGGGTTGAAAACAATGCTGGGGAGATCGGCGAGCGGCGGCCCATGAGCCGCACCGTGCCTGCGGCCCCGGCTGCCGCGCCCGTAGCGGGGTAATCGCGCGGTGAACGCCGCAGGCCAGCAGATGGGCTGACGATGAGTCACGGCGAGAATGCGCTGCCGCGCCATGACCCGCCCACCCATGCCCCACGCCGACGCGCCATCGCAGGCCCGTGCCCATTTCGAGCGTGCCCTTTCGCTGCCACTATTCGGCGCCTGGCTGGTTGCGTTGGTGGCCACTGCCGGCGCGCTCTTTATGGGCGAAGTGATGGGCATGACGCCTTGCCTGTTGTGCTGGTACCAGCGCATTGCGATGTTTCCGCTGGTCGTGGTGTTGGGCCTGGGGCTGCTCGACGCCGACGGCCGTTGCGTGCGCTACGCCATGCCGCTGGCGGCGGCCGGTTGGGTCATCGCGCTGTACCACTGCGCCGTGTTCTGGGGCCTGGTGACCGAGGCGCTGGTGCCTTGCGGCAAAGGTGCGTCGTGTGCCGACGCCGACGTGCAGGTGGCTGGCCTCGTGCCCATTCCGTTGTTGTCGTTGGCCGCCTTCACAGTCATCCTGGCACTGTCGTGGGTATCGAAGAAGGAGATCCAGACATGAACAAGAAGTGGCTCGTCGGCGCTACCGTGGCGGTTGTCGTGCTGGCTTTCGTCGGCGCTGCGGTCCTCTTCAAGGACCGCTCGGCGCAACAGGTTCAACAGGCCGCGCAGATCAACAACGAAGCACTGGTACGCGCCCACGCGCCGGTGTTCGGCAACCCGGCGGCCAAGGTCACCATCGTCGAGTTCTTCGACCCGTCGTGCGAGGCCTGCCGGGCTTTCTACCCGGTCGTCAAACGCATTGTCAATTCGAGCTTCGGGCAGGCCCGTCTGGTGGTGCGATATGCACCGCTGCACCAGGGGTCCGATCAAGCCGTCTACATACTTGAGGCGGCGCGCCTGCAAGGCAAGTACTGGGAGGCGCTGGAACGCGCACTGGCCGAACAGCCGCGCTGGGCTGCTCACCACAACCCGCAGCCCGCGATGATCTGGGAGCTGATCGCCGACCTGGGCCTGGACATGGCCAAGGCCCGCGCCGACGCTGGCAGCCCGGCCATCGCCCAGGCGCTGCGGCAGGACATTGCCGACATGCAGGCGCTCAAGGTCGAACGCACACCGAGCTTCTTCGTCAACGGCACGCCGCTGCGCGAGTTCGGCGAGGCGCCGTTAAAGGCGCTGGTCGATCAGGAAATCGCCCGGGCCAGGGCGCCTTAGCGGTCAGAGCCGTCCGCCCGTGATGCGCGCGGGCTGAATCCAGACGGCCGCGGTGCGCGTACGTCGCTGGTCATGACACCGTGCCAGACTCGGGACGACGTTTCCTCCCAACGCATCCCTGTGTTCTGCTTCCATCCGCTGCTTGCCGGTCGCACCGCGACGTCGCCTCTGGCGGAGAGGCTGCTGCGCGCATTGCTGTGCCTGGTGGCGTTCTGCGTCGTCGTGCAGGCGACGGCGCTCTCGGCGCAACGCACGCTGGGCCGTGCGCACCATCACGTCGGTAGCGGGCATGGGATCGATCGTTATGTCGACCGTGGGCGCGGCTACGACCATGGCCACGATCACGGCCACCGTGACGGCGTCAGGGTCTCCTCGGATCACGACCACCCGCTGGCCGATGCGACGGTGGTTTACGTCAAGCAGGCCGATGGCGGGCCAGCCCCCAGCCTGGGGCCGACCACCGCGCGTACCGTGCTCGACCTCGACGGCCTGATGCCGGACCCGGCGGCAGCGCCGCGCCAAGGCCATCTCGGCCGCTGGCCGATTGACGAGCCAGCGGCTGTCGCGTCCCGCCTGACGCGCCCGCTGGAGCGCCCCCCGCGGGCCTGAGCGTCGCGGCGCATCGCGCGCCGCCCGCCGCTGTCTGATCGCGACCTGTTCGCGACGCCTTCGGTCGACTGGCAATCCGCCAGCGCAGCCGTTGCCGGGCGTGCAGCGGTCAGACGGCTTGACCCCATCGGTTTGGTCGGCACGGTTGTCGTTGCCGGCTGGGAGAGACCATGAACCCGAGCCATTCCCCTGGCCGTGCGCAGCGCTGCTCGCGGCATCGACGCCTGCCGATCGCCATCGCGGCACGCACACTGACCCTTCTAGGCGCCGCAGCGTTGGCCCACCCGGCCCACGCCAGCGGCGAGCAAGAGCTGCAAAAGATCACCGTCACCGGCTCGGTGACGAAGGAAGTCGGCGTCGCCGATTCGGCCAGCGTCGGCACTGTCACGCAGAAGCAGCTCGAAGCACGCACCGCCTACCGCCCGGGTGAATTGCTCGAAGCCGCGCCGGGGCTCATCGTCAGCCAGCACAGCGGCGAGGGCAAGGCCAACCAGTTCTACCTGCGCGGCTTCAATCTCGACCACGGCACCGACCTGCGCACCAGCGTCGACGGCATGCTCGTCAACCAGCGCAGCCACGGCCACGGGCAGGGCTGGACCGACCTCAACTTCGTGATCCCCGAACTCGCCACCGGCCTGCGCTACAAGAAGGGGCCGTACGACGCCAGCGAGGGCGACTTCGCGTCGGCCGGTGCGGTCGAGCTGACCTACGCCGACACGCTGGCAGCCGGCATCGCCAACTTCGGCTTCGGCCAGAACGGTTACCGGCGCGTGCTGCTGGCGGATTCACCCAGCCTCGGCGCCGGCCGCTTGCTGTATGCGCTGGAAGCGATTCGCAACGACGGCCCGTTCACGCGGCCCGACGACTTCCGCAAGTTCAACGGCGTGCTGCGCTACAGCCAGGGCGACCGTGCCAACGGCTGGAACATCACCGGCATGGGCTACACCGCGAAATGGAACGCCACCGACCAGATCCCGCTGCGTGCCGTTGAAAGCGGCCAGTTGGGCCGCTTCGACCTGATCGACCCCACCGATGGCGGCAAGTCGCACCGCTACAGCCTGTCGGGTGCCTGGCGGCGCAGCAGCGGCAATTCGCATACGGAGGTCAACGCGTACGTGGCGCGCTGGAACCTGGAGCTGTTTTCCAACTTCACCTACTTCCTCGACAACCCGGTCGATGGCGACCAGTTCGCGCAGCCCGATCGGCGCACGATGACGGCCTTGAACGCGCGCCACGCCTGGGCATCGGGCTGGTTCGGCAGCAGCAGCGAGAACCACGCCGGTGTGCAGCTCCAGCACGACAACATCGACAACGCGCTGCGGAGCACCAAGGCCCGGCAGACGTTGTTTACGACGCGCAGCGACAACATCCAGGAAAGCAGCGTCGGCGTGTGGTTCGACAACGCGACGCGCTGGACGACGAGCTTTCGCACGGTGGCCGGCGTGCGCGCCGACCGCTACCGCTTCGACGTGCAGGGCGACCGCGCCGAGAACGCCGGCACCCGCAGCGCCAGCATCGTCAGCCCGAAGCTGAACCTGATTTTCGGGCCGTGGGGGAAGACCGAGTTCTACGTCAACATGGGTACCGGCTTTCACAGCAACGACGCGCGCGGCACCGTCATCACGGTGGACCCGAAGACCGGTGACGCGGTGGACCGTGTGACGCCGCTGGCGCGCTCCAAGGGCTTCGAACTGGGCGTGCGCACATCGCCGCTGCCGGGCTTGCAGACCGCGCTGTCGGTGTACCAGTTGAAGCTGGCCTCGGAGCTGGTCTTCGTCGGTGATGCGGGCACCACCGAAGCAGGGCGGCCGAGCAAGCGTGTCGGCTTCGAGCTGGCGAACTACTACAAGCTCGGCGACTGGCTGACGGTCGATGCCGACGTGGCCTTTGCGCAGGCACGCTTCAGCGACAGCGCACCGGAAGGCAGGCGCATCCCGGGTGCCGTCGAAGGCGTGGCGTCGCTGGCCGCGGCGGTCGACAACCTGGGGCCGTGGTCGGGCGCGCTGCAAGTGCGGTTCTTCGGCCCGCGCCCGCTGATCGAGGACAACTCGGTGCGCTCCAAAGGCACCTCGCTGCTGAACGGCCGCATCGGCTACCGCATCTCGCCGAAAGTCAGCATCGAGCTCGAAGGCTTCAACCTCGGCAACCGCAAGGTCTCGGCGATCGATTACTACTACACGTCACGGTTGCCCGGCGAGACTGACGAAGGCGTGGACGATATCCACTTCCATCCGATCGAGTCGCGCTCGTTCCGGCTATCGCTGAACGTGGGCTTCTGACGCGCGGCGGCAGCCGTGCCGCCGTGCGCCTCAGCCCGGCGGTTCCTGCCCTGCGGCACACTCCGGCGCATGGGTCCCCTGCACGGTCTGCGCGTGATCGAATTCGCCGGCATCGGGCCGGTGCCGTTGGCCGGCATGCTGCTGGCCGATCTGGGTGCCGACGTCATCCGTATCGACCGCATCGAACCCAGCGGGCTCGGCGTGGCGATGGCGCCGCGCTTCGACGTCAACGCACGCGGTCGGCGCTCGCTGGCTCTGGACTTGAAGCAGCCTTTGGCCACCGAGGCCGTGCACCGCTTGCTCGACCGTGCTGACGTGTTGCTCGAAGGTTTTCGCCCCGGCGTGCTCGAACGGCTGGGGTTCGCGCCCGCTGGATGCCACGCGCGCAACCCCGGGCTCGTGATCGGGCGCATGACCGGCTTCGGCCAGACCGGACCGCTCGCGCTTGCCGCCGGACATGATCTCAACTACATCGCACTGACGGGCGTGTTGAGTGCCATCGGCCCCGGCGGCGAAGGTAGAGAAGGCGGTGGCAAGCCCGTGCCGCCGCTGAATCTGGTGGGCGACTACGGCGGCGGCGCGTTGTTCCTGGCCTTCGGCGTGATGGCCGCCTTGTTCGAGCGGCAAACCTCGGGCCGCGGGCAGGTGGTGGACGCGGCGATGGTCGATGGCGCTGCCACGCTCGCGTCGATCTTCTTCGGCCTGCAGGCTGCTGGCACCTGGCGTGAAGAGCGGGGCCAGAACCTGCTCGATGGCGGCGCGCCGTTCTACGACTGCTATCGCACGGCCGACGGCCAATGGGTCTCGATCGCCGCGCTGGAGCCGAAATTCTTCGCCGAGCTGGCACGGGGCATCGGCCTGCCGGAACGCTTCGTCGCGGGGCAGTACGACCGCCGGCTGTGGCCGGAGATGCGCGAGGCGATCGCTGCGCTGTTCAGTTCGCGCGCCTGCGAAGTCTGGCGTGCGCTGCTCGACGGCAGCGATGCCTGCTTCGCGCCCGTGCTCGGCTTCGGCCAGGCCGCGACGCACGGCCACGCGGCGGCGCGTGCTGCTTTCGTCGAAGTGAACGGCGTCACCCAGCCCGCACCCGCCCCGCGCTTCGACCGCACGCCGGCAGCCACGCCACGCCAAGCGCCGGAGGCCGGCGAGCACAGCGACGAGCTGCTGCGCGAAGCCGGGCTGTCCCCCGAGCAGATGGCAACGCTTCACGCTGCCGGTGCCGTGCTGCAATGGCGGCCATGACGAATCCGCCCTACACGATCGACAGCGACGCCCGCCCGGCAGCCTCGCTGCTGCTGCTGCGTGATGGCGACGTCGGCCTCGAAGTGCTGATGCTGCGCCGCGCCGAACGTGATGGCGACCCGCGCAGCGGCGCGGCCGTGTTCCCCGGCGGCGTGCTCGATGCACGCGACCGCGCCGCGCACGTCCACACCACGTCTCCCGACGACGCGGCCTGGAGCCAGGCGCTGCTGCTCGACGCCGGCGGTCTCGACTATGCGGTGGCTGCGCTGCGCGAAACCTTCGAAGAAGTCGGCCTGCTGCTGGCCGAAAGCGAGGTCGACTTGACGGCGCTCGACGCGTGGCGAAACGCCTTGCAGACCGGCCGCAGCGGCATCGCCGAGCTCTGCGTGGCCGAAAGCCTGAGGCTCGACACCGCCGCGCTGGCGTACCACAGCCATTGGCTCACACCGCCGGGCGCACCCAAGCGCTTCGACACACGCTTTTTCGCCGCCGCCGCGCCGGCCGGGCAGGTGGCTGTTGCCGACGAGGGCGAAGCACTCGAACTGATGTGGTTGACGCCGGTCGCGGCGCTGGAACCCGCGCACGGCCTGAAACTGCTGCCGGTAACGCGCCGCACGCTGATGGACCTGGGCCGCTTCGCCAACGCCGCCGATGCGCTGTCCGAGGCGTGGGAGCGCAAGCACCCGCCCCGCATCATGCCGCGGCGTGCCGCCAGCAGCCGCGGCGGCGCCGGTTCTCGCATCGTGCTGCCCGACGAACTGCCGTACGCCGAGGTCGCACGGCTGGATCCCACCGGGCGTGGCGATGTGTTCGCGGAACTGGCCGCCGGCGTGCCAGTGCGGCTGTCGCCGCGCGTCGTGCGCGTGACGGCGCCGAACCCGGGCCCGATGACCGGACCGGGCACCAACAGCTACCTCGTCAGCGGTGATGGCGGCGCGAACTGGACCTGCATCGACCCGGGGCCCGAGAGCGCCGAACACACGCAGGCGCTGCTGGCCGCGGCGGCGCCGGGCCGCATCCAGCGCATCCTCGTCACGCACACCCACCGCGACCATTCGCCCGGCGCACACGCGCTGGCGGCTGAGTCCGGCGCGCCGACCTCGGGCCGTGTCGCCGACTTCCCGCAATGGCAGGACCCCAGCTTCGTGCCCGACCTGCCGCTGGCCGGCGGCGAGCGTCTCGTGCTCGGCGCTGATGCCACGCTGCGCGTGATCCACACGCCGGGCCACGCATCCAACCACCTGTGCTACCTGCTGGAAGAAGAACAGCTGCTGTTCACCGGCGACCACGTGATGCAGGGCTCCACCGTCGTCATCAACCCGCCCGACGGCGACATGTCCGCCTACCTGGCGTCGTTGCAAGGCCTGCTCGACGAGCCGCTGCAGTGGTTCGCACCCGGCCACGGATTCCTGGTCGCGCACCCGCACGCGCTGCTGCGCGCGCTGATCGCGCACCGGCTCAAGCGCGAGGCGAAAGTCCTCGCAGCCGTTCGCAGCCTCGGCCTGGCTGACGTGCCAGCGCTGCTGCCGCAGGTCTACGACGATGTGCCCGCGGCGTTGCACGGCGTGGCGCAGCGTTCGCTGCTGGCGCATCTGCTGAAGCTCAGTGCCGATGGCATGGTGGCCGAACGCGACGGGGCGCGCTGGGCCATCCCCTGAGCGCGATGGCGCTGCGGCACGCCCTCGTGCCGCGATGAACTGTCATATGACGGATTTATGGTCGGCGCTGCCACCTGTGGCCTCTCACCACCAGCAACGAAGCGCGCCGTTGACCAGCGAACGCCTGTCCTCCCGATTGCCCTGGCTGCCCCCGGCTGCCGACCTCGTCACGCTGGCCGTGCTGGGGGTGGCCTTGCTGGTGCTGCTCGGGCCGACCTATCTGCGCCTGGCACAGACGGTGTGGGCAGGCGACGAACAGAGCCACGGCCCCATCGTGCTGGCTTTGGCGGCCTGGTTGATCTTCAGACGCCGCCATGCACTGGCGGCACTGCCGCCGCCGCAACGCACCGACGTTGGCTGGGCGGTGCTCGTGGCGGGCATGGTGTGCCTGGCGTTCGGGCGCTCGCAGTCGCTGGCGGTACTCGAAGTCGGCTCGCAGCTGCTGGTGGTTTCCGGGCTGCTGCTGCTGTTCCGCGGCCCCTCCGGCTTGCGCTTGTGCGCTTTCCCGGTCTTGTTCCTGCTCTTCACGGTGCCGCTGCCCAGCGTTCTGGTCGCCACCTTGACGGCGCCGCTGAAGCTGGCGGTGTCGGCAGCAGCCACGGAGCTGCTGCACGCCGTCGGCTACCCGATCGCGCGGCAGGGCGTGGTGCTCAGCGTCGGCCCGTACCAACTGCTGGTGGCCGATGCCTGCGCCGGGCTCAACTCGATCTTCATGCTCGAGGCGCTGGTGCTGCTGTACATGAACCTGATGGGCTACCGGCAGCGCGTGCGCAACGTGTTCCTGGTGCTGGCGGCGCTGCCGATCTCCTTCGTCGCCAACATCGTGCGCGTGATGGTGTTGGTGCTCGTGACCTACCACTTCGGCGACGCCGCCGGCCAGGGCTTCGTGCATGACTTCGCGGGCGTGCTGCTGCTGCTGGTCGCGCTATTCCTCACGGGCGTCGTCGACCGCGCGTTCGGCGCGCTGTCGGCCCGGCGCGCGCCGAGCTGATGGCGCCGTTGCGCACGCGCGCACTGGTGGTGCTGGCGCTGGCCGTCGCGGCGAGCGCTCTGGCGACGATGATGCTGCCCTCGCGGCACATGGCGAGCAGCCGTGCACAGACCCCGCTGGCCGAGTGGATACCCGCTCGGCTGGCGACGTGGACCGAGGACCGCGACGTGCCCCTCAGCGTGCCGCCGCCCGATTTGCAGGCCAGCCTGAGCCGCGTCTACCAGGACCTGCTCGCGCGCACCTACGCCAACCCGCAGGGCTATCGCGTGATGGTCTCGATCGCCTACAGCGGCGACCAGTCCGACGGCCTGGCGGTGCACCGTCCGGAGGTCTGCTATCCCGCGCAGGGGTTCGAGATCATGCGGCTGTGGGACGACACGCTCGTCCTGGGCGATCGCCGGATCCCGATCCGCCGCGCCACCACGCGTAACGCGGCGCGGCTGGAGCCGCTGACCTACTGGATCGTTAACGGCGACCATGTGGTCGCCAGCACCTGGGACGGCCGCCTGCGGCAGTTGAAGTCGACGCTCGGCGGCACCGTGCCCGACGGCCTGCTGGTGCGGCTGTCCAGCCTGGACGACAACCCCGAGCGCGCGTTTGCGATGCAGGACGCGCTGGCGCGGGAAATCGTCGCGGCCGTGGATGCCGGCTTCAGGGCCCGCCTGGCGGGTCAACGCGAAGACTGAAGGGCTGTTTCCGCGCCGCAGACGTAGTCCGTTCAGCTCAGCACGGCCTGAAAGCATTGCACCAGCGTCATCGTTGCCCACCACAGTGCCGTCGGTCGCGGCCCGCAGGGCTGCCAAGGCTGTTCTCCACACGATGTCTTACTCCGAAGAGGCCCTGCAGCCCAATGGGCAGGCCGTTGTTCGCTTGCTGGAAGCGTCGGCGCAGGTGCGGCGGCGACACCAGTTCTTCGGCTGGATACAGACGCACTGGAAAGAGCTTTTGCCGCACGCGGTCGTTAGTTGCGGCACCTACCAGCGAAGCCGGCGCAGCCTGACCTTCGATCTCTTCAACAGCGTGGTGCTCGAGCCGCTGCTGACGGCCGAGCTCGGCGACGGGCGCTCGGAGCTGCTGCGCAGCGCGCTCGACGCCTGGGTGTCGCAGCGAACGCGCGCGATGGTGCTGGACGCCGCCGCGTTGGTGGCCACGCCACAGTTGCGGCGTGCCGTTGTCGACGCCGGCCTCGGCCAGATGATGGTCCACGGGGTCTCGCGTCCGCAACGGCCGTCCGAAGTCGAGAGCTTCTTCGTGCTGAGCGAGCCGCATCGCGCCGTCGGCCAGCGTGAGCTGCTGTGCCTGGAGATGCTGCTGCCGTGTCTGCATGCCACCTACCTGCGCGTGCAGGCTACCGAGCGGGAGATGGGCATCAAGGAGGTGGGGCCGAAACCACCGGCCCGTTCCGGCGGCAGGCTTCCACTGACCGAGCGCGAGCGCCAGATCCTGGCCTGTGTGCGCGAAGGCAAGAGCAACCCGCAGATCGGCTCGATGCTGGGCATCAGCGCGCTGACAGCAAAAAACCACGTGCAGAACATTCTGCGCAAGCTCGGGGCCGCCAACCGCGCGCAAGCCGTCGCCAAGGCGGGCACGCTCGGTGCACTGCAGCTCGCCGCGACAGAAAAGGCCGAGTCGTGATGGCGCGCTGCAGCGCCTTCGTCGGCGCGTTGCTGCTGGCCGCCGTGCCGCTGGCCGCGCACGCGTGGTGGAGCGACGACTTCAAGCAGCGCACGAAAGTCACGCTGAACACCGGCGCCGCCGGCGTCACCACCACGGAGCCGATCAGCGGCGCAGCCATACCGGTGCGGCTGCACTCGGGCAACTTCGACTTCATCGGCGCCAAGCCCGACGGCAGCGACTTGCGCGTGGTCGCGGGCGACGACAAGACGCCGCTGAAGTTCACCGTCGAACGCTTCGACGGCGTCAACGAGCTGGCGGTGCTGTGGGTGCAGCTGCCGCTGGTCGCGCCCGGCAGCGACAACGGCAACGTGCTCCATGTCTACGCCGGCAACCCGCAGGCGCTGGCCGAGCCGGTCACGCCAGGCCAGCCGGTCGTCGACAGCGGCGCAGTGTTGACGATCCGCTTCGTGCCGGCCGACCAATCGCTGTTCGCCGTGCCGCCGACGGTCGACGTCAACGGCCTGATCGGACCCAGCGCGCGCCTGGAAGCCGGCGCCGCAGCGCTGGAGCTGCCGGCCAGCGACCGCGTGCGCGCAGCGGCCGGCTCACCGTACAGCGTCGGCCTGTGGATCAAGCCCGCCGCCGGCAGCGGGACCTTGTTCGCCCAGGGATCGCTGTCGCTGTCGATCGACGCCGGAAAGGTGCAAGCTCGGCTGGGTGCGGCGCAAGCCGCTGGTGGCGAGCTGCCGCCGTCCGCCTGGGCCCACGTCGGCGTCACCGTGGCCGCCGGCAAACTGACGCTCTACGTCAACGGCATGCAAGCCGCACAGGCCGACGTGGCGGCCGCGGCGCCGGCGATCGAAGGCGCCGTGCGCCTGGGTGCGGGCTTCGCCGGGCAGCTTGACGAGTTGAACGTGGCGAGCAGCGCGCGCAGCGCCGAGTGGATGAAGTTCACCCGCGCCTCCCAGGGCGCAGACGCCAAGCTCGTCGCCAGCGAGCTGCAACGCGCGGACCAGGCCGAGGCAGGCGAGGGTGGCCAGGGTGGCTACATCGGGGTGCTGGTGAAGAACCTCACCGTCGACGCCTGGGTCGTGATCGCGATCCTCGCCGTGATGTTCGTGGTGGCGGTGTGGGTGATGGTCACCAAGACCGCGCTCGTGCTGCGCACCGATCGCGGCAACCAGGGCTTCTTGCGCGACTTTCGCGGCGCCGCCGACGTGATGACGGCTGGCGGCCCGCAACAGCATGCGGAGTCGTCGCTGGCTCGGCTGTACGCGGCGGGTTTGCAGCAACTGCAAAAGCGCAACGTCGGCGAAGCGGGTGCGAAGCGCCTGTCCGGTGCGTCGCTGGACGCGGTGAAGGCATCCATCGACGCCGACCTGGTACGCGAGAACCACCGGCTGAATTCGCTGATGGTGCTGCTGACGATCGCCATCTCCGGCGGCCCCTTCCTCGGCCTGCTCGGCACCGTGGTGGGGGTCATGATCACCTTCGCGGCGATTGCCGCCGCCGGCGACGTCAACGTCAACGCTATCGCGCCCGGCATCGCAGCCGCGCTGCTGGCCACGGTAGCGGGCCTGGGGGTCGCGATCCCGGCGCTGTTTGGCTACAACTGGCTGGCGTCGAGGATCAGGAACATCTCGGCGGACATGCAGATCTTCGTCGACGAGTTCGTCACGCGGGTGGCCGAAAGCTACGGAGAGCGTTGACATGAGGCCCCCAGGCTCACGTTGTTCGCCGCCCCCCGAGGGGGCTCTCAGTTCCTTCGGAACGGCCGGGCGCAACTGAGATGTCAGCCGACGTCAAGGCCGAGAACCAGCCCTACGACGACATCAACGTCACGCCGATGCTGGACCTGGCGTACGTGCTGCTGGTGATCTTCATCATCCTGACCACGGCGTCGGTTCAGGGCGTGCGCGTGGCCGCGCCCGAGACGAAGACGCTGGGCAACCTGGCGCGGCCGCAGACACGCGCCGTCACCATCACCGCTGACGGCACGATGTACCTCGACGCCTACCCGGTCAGCGCCGAGCAACTCGTCGCGCTGCTGGCGCAGTACCGCGCCGCCAATCCGAACCTGCCGGTGGTCATCAAGGGCGACGCAGCGGCGCCCTACGAGAAGGTCATCGAGGTGCTGGCAGCGGTGAAGAAGCTGGACATCGCTCACGTCGGCCTCGTCACCAAGCGGGCGGCGCCGTGATCGCGAAGGGTTCGCTATGAAGGTCGATGACGGCTCCAAGCCCTACGACACCATCAACGTGACGCCGATGCTGGATCTGGCATACGTGCTGCTGGTGGTCTTCATCCTGATGACCACCGCCTCGGTGCAGGGTGTGGCGATCAGCCTGCCCAAGCCCTCGGCGACACCGCCCACCGAGCGCCACCCGGTACACGTGCTGCGCGTGGACCCCGACGGCAGCGCGCGGCTGGACGGCGTGCCGCGCAGCGACGAGCAGGTGCTGGCTGATCTGCGTGCGATCCGCGACGTCGATGCGAAGTCGGTCGTCATCATCCAGGGCGATGGCAAGGCCCGCTACGACCGGGTGGTGGCGATGATCGACCTGTGCAACGAGGCCGAGGTGGCGATGAACATCGCCACTGCCCGCATCGGGTTCTGAACGGTGATTGCCCGGCACTCGCTCGTGGCCTGCCTGCTGGCGCTGGCGCTTTGCGCCCTTGCGGCATGCGACCAGCAGCCCGAGCGGCCACGCAAGCAGCAGCTCGTCAAGCTGCTGCCGGACACGCCGCCACCGCCACCGCCGCCGCCCAAACCGGAAGACAAGCCGCCGCCCATGGCCGAGGACAAACCGCAGCAGCAGGACCTGCCCAAGCCCGACGAAGCCCCGCAACCGCAGGCGCTGAAGACCGACGAGGCGGCCGGCGATGGGCCTGGCGGCGGACTTGCGGCGGGCACGGTGACGCAGGACTACACCGACCAGAAGATCGGCCAAGGCACCGTGCTCGGCGGCGGCGGTGGCGACGGCGTTGAAGCGGCGACTGCCCGTCTGGCTGCGATCGCGTACGCACGCGCCGTCACGCAGGCGCTTAACGAACATCTGACGCAGGACCGCGAGGTCAAGCGGCTGGACTACCGCGTGCAGGTCGAACTGTGGTTGTCGCCAGCCGGCGGATTGCAGCGCGCCGAGCTCGTCGGCAGCACCGGTGACGCGCGCGCCGACGGAGCCCTGCGTGCTGCTTTGGCGGGTTACGCGGGCCTCGGCAGGCCGATCCCCGCGCGCATGCCGCAACCGCTGCGCCTGCTGGTTTCCAATCGATTGGTCGGGTGAGTTTCATGTGTGATGACCCTTTGGCAGCCGGCCGCCGAGCGGCGCCGCGCTGGTTTTTCGCGGCCGTGATGGCGGCCGTGCTGGCGGCGGCACTGTCCGCCGCGGGCACTGCTGCCGCACAGGCTCAGGTGCAGGTACCGCCACCGCCACCAGCCGGCGAGCGCGAGTCGCTCGAAGCGCTGCGCCAGACCACGCTGGCGCTGATCGAGCTGCTGGTTGAGAACGGTACGCTGTCGCGCGAAAAAGCCGACGGGCTGCTGGCCGAGGCGCGGCGCCGCGCGGCCGCCGCGCCTGTGGCTGGGCCGGCCATCGCAGCGGCAACGGCCGCCGTGGCCGAGCCGCCCGTGGTGCGGGTGCCCTACGTGCCGCAGGTCGTGCGCGATCAGATCCGCAACGAGGTGCGCGAGGAAGTCATCGCGCGCGCGCGCCAGGAGCGTTGGGGCGTGCCCAACGCCACCGCCGAGTGGACCGACCGCATCGCCATCGAGGGCGACCTGAGGGTGCGCGCGCAAGGCGATCGGCCGGCCGCCGACAACCCGTCGCCGCAGGGCTACCTGACGGCGTCGTTGAGTGGCGTCACGCGCGCCGCCGATTTCTCCGCCGGCACCGCAGCCGGTCTGCCTACCGGCAGCACGCAGGACGACCGCGACCGCCTGCGCCTTCGTGCGCGGCTGGCCTTCAACGTCCGCGTCGCCGACCCCGTCACGGTGGGCTTGCGGCTGGCCACCGGCAGCAGCAGCGACCGCGTGTCGACCAACCAGACGCTCGGCCAGAACTTCAACAAGTACACGCTGCTGGTGGACCGCGCGTTCGTGAAGATCGACGCCGCCGAGTGGCTGAGCGTCAGCGCCGGCCGCATCGCCAACCCGTGGTTCAGCACCGATCTGGTGTGGAGCGACAACCTCAACTTCGAAGGCCTGGCTGCCTCCTTCAAATGGCCGCTGCGCGTCAATGCGACGTGGCAGCCTTTCGCCACCGTGGGCTACTTCCCGGTGCGCGAAGACGCGCCCCCGCGACGCAGCCGCAGCCTGGTCGGCGCGCAGGCCGGCGTGCAGTGGGAAGCGAGCGAGCTGACCCGCCTGCGTGTCGGCCTGGCCGGCTATCACTTCACCGGCTTCGAGGGCCGTGTCGATGGCGACTACGACGCGGTCAGCGGCGCCGGGCGCAGCTACGGCCAGTACGAGTACGAAGCCGGCCTGCGCCAGCGCGGCAACACGCTGTTCCTGACCAACAACCCGCTCGAAATCCAGGCCGGCCTGACGCCCGACAAGGCACGCTGGGGCCTGGCCGCGCGCTTCCGGCCGCTGGCGCTGACAGCGGCGGCGGAGTTCTCGCACTTCGCGCCGATGGTCGTCGGCCTGTCGGCCGAAGTGGTACGCAACATGGCCTACGAGCGGCAGGAGATCATCGACCGCACCGGCGTCTACCTCGACGACGGGCGCGTGTTCGGCGCGCAGGCCCGCGCCACCATCGGCGCGCAGCAGCTGCGCAACGCCGGCGAGTGGCAGTTCAGCCTGGCCTACCGCTGGCTGGGCAGCGACGCGGTGCCCGACGCCTTCGTCGACAGCGACCTGGGCCTCGGCGGCACCAATCTGCGCGGGTTGACGGTCGGCTTGGCGTGGGGACTGGCGCGCGACACGAGCCTGAGTGCCCGCTACTTGTCGGCGCGCTCGATCTCCAGCCCGACGGTACAGCCGCGCTCGCGCGACCGCTACTCGATCGACAGCCTGCAGGTCGACCTGAATGTCCGCTTCTGACGCCGCGCGGCGGGTCGCCTTGTGGTGTTGCGCACTGGGCGCGGCGACCGCGTTCGCGCAGTCGGCGCCCAGTCGAGAGCAGGAACAGATCCGCCGCCTGCGCCAGCAGGTGCAGCAGCTCCAGCAGGAGCAGTCGGCCAGCGCCGCTGCCGTGCAACAGGCATCGGCGCGCAGCAGCGAGCTGAAGGCGCAGCTGGACGCGGCAGAGCGAGCACTGCAAGCCGCCCGATCGGCTGGCGGCGAACGGTCCCGCTCGCTGGCCGATGCGCAGCAGGCGTTGCAAACCCTGCGGGTCGAGCAGGCCGCGCTGCTGGTTAGCCGGGACGAGGCGCGCGCGCTGCTCGAAACCAGCACCCGCGACGTGCAGACCCAACGCGCAGAACGGGCGCGCCAGCAGGCTGCGCTGCTGCAACGCGACGCCGCGGCGGCCGACCTGGCGATGCGGCTGCGCACACAGGCCGGCGGCTTGCAGACCTGTATCGCCAACAACGACGCGCTGCACGCGCTGGGCCACGAGTTGCTCGGGCGCTACGCCAACAAGGGCGTGTGGGAAGCGGCGTCGCAGAACGAACCATTCCTGCAACTCAAGCGCGTGGCGCTGGAGAACCTGGTGAGCGGCTACCGCGACAAGCTCGATCAACAGGCACTTGCGCCGAGCCCCACGCCAACGCCTGCTTCGCCAGCGAGCCAGCGTGCGCCTTGAACCGACGTGCAGTTCGCGAGCGCGTGCTAGCGCAGCCGCGTGCTGCATGCTGCTGGCGGGCATGGCGTCAACGGCTGCCGCGCAAGACGACGACCGGGCGTTGGCGCCCTTCGTGCGCGCCACGACGGCCGGCGTGCGCGGCAGTGCTGTCGACGCCATCGAATGGGAGCGGCGCCTGCGCGCTGCTCAGGCGCTCGGCCCACGTCCCGGCAGCGTGCACGATCGTTTCGGGCTGGTGGCCGCCGCGCGTGCCGGCCAGGACGAGCGCGTGCGCGAACTGCTGCGGCGCGGCGCCGAAGTCGATGGCCTGGACGAACAAGGCTTCACCGCCTTGGGTGCCGCCGCATGGGCCGGACGTCGCAGCACCGTGCGCGTGCTGGTGCGGGCCGGCGCCGACGCGCGGCGCCTGGGCGCCAGCGGCCAGACCGCGTTGCACCTGGCGGCCATCGCCGGGCAGGTCGCAGTGATCGACGAGCTGCTGCGCCTGAAGGTCGATGTCGAGTTGCTCAACCGCCAGAACGAATCGGCGCTGGACGCGGCGGCGGCGATCGGCCAGCAGGATGCGATGACGCCGCTGTTGGCCGCCGGCGCCGACACGCAGCGTGCCGGGCAACGCTGAAGCGCTCCGCATCTGACAGCGACCCCCTTGATCCGAACGGGCTATGAATTCGCCTGAGGCCGCAACGCTGCTGTCTTGGCCCTTGGTCACGATCAGTTTCTGAAAAGACAGCGCCTATGAGCCGATCGTCCCAGTCGAGGCAGCGTTCGCGCGGTGCCCCTGTCATGGCCGAAACCTAGACTTTTCGTGAACAGGTGACCACCTGCTCAACAACCCCCATGAGGAGTGAAATGATGTCCAAATTCTTGAAGATTACCGTCGTGGCAGCGGCTGCGATGGCGGCTACAAGCGCGCACGCCTTGCTGCGGTTCGCTGATTCCAGCACCTTCGGCAACAGCTCAGTGGCCTTCGTGGCTGTCGACACCAACGCCAGCATTTCCCTGAGCGTGGATCTGGGCGTTCAGATGGCCTCGTTCCTGAATCAGGCGGGCTATACCAACTCCGCCGGCTCGCTGTCAGCTGGCGCAACGGCGCTCACGGCGCAGTGGAACTTCAACACCAACACCTTCACCGTCAACGGCGCGGCCGTGACCGTTCCGGGCACTGCCAACAACTGGACGACGGCTACGAGCAGCTTCTTCAGCAACGGCAGCGTCACCGGTGGCCAATACCAATGGGGCGTGATTGCCGCCGACGGCGTAGGCAACGCCCTGACCCCCGAAAGCGCCACCAACGTGGTGAGGAGCCAGAACATTCTGTACACGGTCAGCGGCACACAGGACTTTGACGTCAGCAACCAGACGGGTACCAACAACGGGTCCGTTGCCAATGCAGTGGGTCGCATCGAGAACCTGTATGCCGTCTCCAACGGGACCGGTACGCAGACAGCCGGCAACTTTGGTGCCAACACCGCCACAGGTGGCGGCGCGTTCTTGCCCACAACTCTGACGGCTTCGGGCGTCGGAGACTTCGGCGTGGTGTTCGGTACGAACAATTTCCTGCTCAATCCCACGGAAATCGGCCGGTTCGGCTGGTCCAGTCTCGGCCAGCCTGCTTCCAACATGTTCCAGATCGGCGTTGTCAACGGGGTCGGCACATTGGCTCAGCAGGCTGCGACCTGGAGCTTCAACGACACCACCCGCGTGCTGACCTATCAGGTGGCCGCGATTCCCGAGCCCGGCACCTACGCCATGCTGCTCGCCGGCCTGGCTGCGGTGGGCTTCGCCGCCCGCCGCCGCATCGATCCGCGCTGATCGAGCGACGACTCCCTGCGGCGCTTCGGGTGCCGCCTCTTGTGTATCCCAAGGTGCTTGTGCCTGATGGCGCAAACACGTCCTAAATCTATGGAGAGAAACATGCAATTCACCAAGATCGCAATCGCGTTGGCCATCGTGTCAGGCTTCGGGACGGCTGCCGCCGCGCCCGACGTGAACCGGATCGCCATTTCATCGGGCGCGTCCGCGTCGAAGGGCAACCTGGCCATCGGCATGGCCTCGTTGTGCACGGCCGCCGCCGGCGTGTTCACGGAATTCACGAACGGCACTTCCAATGTTTCCGCCTATGTGTGCGCCAATGCCGCGCTCACGAGTGGCCCGGCCGGCACCTACGCCACCTTGGCGCCTGCGAACTTCATTCTCTTTGCTGGCACCCAATTCGCCGAACTGCGGTTGAACGTGGGCGGCGGTTCCTTTACTTCTGTCTGCCAGGTCGGCAATTGGCCTTCGGGCACGCAATGTCCTCCGCAGGACAACTACGTCAATCCGGCCGCGGCGGTTCTGGCAACGCTCGAGGTCGAGCCCGCTGGCTCGAGGCGTGTGGGAGGGCTGACGGATCTGGAACCCAACGGCTTCCTGCCCACCGTTCGCGCTGGCATCGCCAACGTCCCTGGGGCCCAGTTGCTCAACGCCGGCTTCATTCAGACGTTCGGCGTGGCAGTGTCCAATGAGTTGTACAACGCGATGTACACCGCCCAGGCCGCGACGCTGGGTGTGGGTTGCACGGGGGCCTCTTACTCTCGCCCCGAGTGCGTCCCCGTGATCGGCAAGGCGCAGATGGCCAGCATCATGTCCGGCAACACCGCCAGCGATGCCTACGTCAGGGGCGCGAACTTCCTGGCGCCGCAGCTCGGCAACCCCACCCAGCTCACCTATGCCCGTCGAGTGAACACCTCGGGTACGCAAGCCGCGGCCCAGCAGTACTTCCTTGGCAGCGTCTGCAACACCTCACCCTTGACAGTCGTGGTGGGTGGTGGCTCGGCCAACGCCATCACGGTGGCCAACTTCGGCTCGACCGGCAACGTGCGGACGCAACTGAATGGGGCAGGCTTCTCGATCGGCATCATGTCCGGCGAAAACAACCAAGCCGAGACCTGGAAGTGGATTCGGGTCGGCGGCATGCAGATGGCCGAGAGCGCACTGCCGGCAGACGGCAGCGTGACGGTCACCAATACGGCGACCGCCAAGAACGGCACCTACGACTTCTGGTTCCTGAGCCGTGTGGCGCGCACAGCAGCAGTGCCCGCTGCCGAATTCTGGACCCCTGTGGTTGGCGCGATCAATGCAGCGCCGTTTACCACCACGAAGGGCCTGTTCAGGGCCACTGAGACCAACTTCACGAAGGGCTTGAACGCGTGCACGCCGGTTTCCACCAGCTGATCTGACCCGCTGCCAGACGCGGGCGAATTCACCCGCGCTAGGGGCATAAACCAGGCGGCTTCGCCCACGGCGAACCCCCTGGTGATCGAAATGGTCCCGTGCGCGGGACCCTTTTTTGTTTTTGCGCACTGCGCCGATACCGTGCCTCGCCACCTCTTCAACGTCGTGCAGTCGATAGCTCTGTTGTTGATGGCTTTGGGGACTCTGGGCAGTGCGTCGGCGCAGGCCCAGGCCCAGGCCGGGGACACGGCAGTTGGGCCAGCCCCCACCGAGCCGCGCTTCGACATCCTCGAATTCGTCGTCATGGGCGATACCGTGCTCGGCCAGGTCGCCATCGAGCGGGCGGTCTACAACTTTCTCGGCCCTGGCCGCACGGTGGCCGATGCCGAAGGCGCTCGCCGGGCGCTGGAAAAGGCCTACCAGGACGCCGGCTTCCTGTCGGTCAGCGTGGTTCTGCCGCCGCAGCGCGTGGACAGCGCGGGTGGCGATGTGCAGTTGCAGGTGGTGCAGGCGCCGGTGGCAAAACTGCGCGTCACGGGCGCGCAGTACACCTTGCCCAGCCAGATCCGCGAGGCGCTGCCCAGCCTGTCCCCAGGCAACGTGCCCAACTTCAACGAGATGCAGCAGGAGCTTTCGCAATTGCTGCAACGCGCGCCGGCCAGTGCCGAGCGCGAGATCACACCCCTCCTGGCCGCCGGTGAGGTGCCGGGAACGCTGAACGTCGAGTTGAAGGTGCAGGACAAGTTGCCGGTAACGCTGTCGGTCGAGATCAACAACAAGCAGTCGCTGGACACCGAGGCCGGCCGTCTGGAAGCCGCTGCCAGCTATGACAACCTGTTTCAGCGCAGTCATTCGTTGGGCTTGAGCTGGTTTTATTCGCCCAAGCGCCCGAGCCAGGTCAACATCCAGACGCTGTCCTACAGCTTGCCCGCAGGAGGCTTGGGCGACCGGCTGTCACTGCTGTTCACGAATTCGGACAGCGACATCGCTTCCGCCGTGGGCGGCGCCAGCATCTCGCGGGGTCAGACCTTGCGGCTGCGCTGGCGCGACGCCTTGGCCGCGCAGGACGGCTTCAGCCACGGCCTGAGCTGGGGCTTGACTGCTCGCGACCTGCGCGACCGCAGCCGCAGCGTGGCCGGCGTCGAAACGCCCGCCCCGGCGTTGCGCTACACCACTTTGCAGGCCGCCTACGACCTGCAACTCGCTGGCAGTGAGCGAAATGCGGGTCGCAGCACCAGCCTGCAAGCCGAGCTGACGCTGAGCCTGCGCGGCCTCAACCGCCGCGAGGTCGATTGTTTCGGCAGCGTGCGTGAGCAGTTCGCCTGCAAGCGGCCCGACGCGAAACCGGGCTTCCAGATTCTGGCGATGACCTTGACGCATCGCGAGCCGCTCGGCGCCTGGTCGTTGCTGGCACGGCTGCAGGCACAGGCCGCCGACTCGCCGCTGGTCAGTGCCGAGCAGGTGGTCTATGGCGGGCAGGACAGCGCGCGCGGCTACTACGAAGGCGAGCAGGCCGGCGATCTGGGTGCGGCATTGCGGCTGGAGCTTTCCGCCCCGTCCTGGCAGGCGGGCGGCTTCAGCGTCAGTGCGCTGGCGTTTGCCGACGCGGCAGCCGTCAGGCGGCTGTTCGCCACCGCGGAAGAAACGGCGAATGTCAGCCTGGCCAGCGCCGGGCTGGGTGTGCGCATCGGCAACGTGAGCGGGCTGCAAGCCTCGCTGACCTGGGCGCAGGTGTTACGCAACACGACCCGCTTGAACAGCGCGACCGGACTACAGGTGCCCGTCAGCGGCCCTGAAGCCGGGCGTGAAGCGCGCTGGGACCTGAACCTTCGTCAGGCCTTCTGAAGACGCCGCAGCCTGCAGCCGCGCGCGACCGACACCCTACGAGGCGAAGCCATGAACAAGCATCTGCACCGCCTGGTTTTCAGCCTCCGCCTCGGCTTGCGCGTGGCGGCGCCGGAAACAGCCCGTTCCCGCGGCAAGGCTGCGAGCGGCGGACAGAAACCGGTCGAGCGGGTTCTTCTGGTCACGGCAGCAGCGTTCGGGTTGAGCGCGCCGCTGGCGCCAGCGGCCTTCGCCCAAACCCGCCCGCCGGTCACATTTGCCGGTCAGCTGCCGGCCCCCGCGATGAGCTTGCCGCAGCCCTTCACAAGCCTGATGCGCGACCCCGCCGGACGCGGCTTTGCCACGCCCGTGCAGGGCAGCAGCGCGATGGGCTGGCAGGTCAACGGCAAGACCGCCACCTTCAACCAGGGCAGCGTCGAGAAGGTGCTGCTGAACTGGCAGAGCTTCGACATTGCCGAGGGCTACACCGTCCGCTTCATCCAGGACAAGGACCTCGGCAAGTACGTCACGGCGCTGAATCGTGTCTGGAGCGATCGACCGTCGATCATCCAGGGCTCGTTGCTGGCGGATCGGGAAGTGATCCTGCAGAACGCCGAGGGGGTCTACTTCGGCCGCACCGCGCGCGTCAGCGCGGGCAAGTTCGTCGCATCCACGTTGGCAGTCAGCGACGCGACATTCAACCGCGGCATTCGCAACGTCATCGACGCCAACCCGGTGTTCACGACGGCCGGCACCGACTACAAACCCACCAACCTGAACGGCGCCGTCAGCCTGGAAGCCGGTGCCGAGATCACCACGGCAGCCGGTGGCGATGTGTTGCTGGTCGCGCCCCGCATCGTCAACCGCGGGCGCATCGACACGCCCAGCGGCCAGGCGGTGCTGGCGGCAGGCGACAAGGTTTATCTGATGAGTTCGTCGGATCCGGCCCAGCGCGGGCTGATCGTCGCAGTCGACCCGGTGAAGTTGGCAGGCAGCGACACCGTCGATGCAACGCTGGGCAGCGTGGAGAACGCGGCCACCGGCAGCTTCAAGACGGTGGGGGGTGAGACCGTCCCCGACAGCACGCCCGACAGCACCGCCGGGCTGGTGAAGAAGCTCAACGAGATTCGCGCCGACAGCGGAACCGTCAACCTGGTCGGCCTGAGCGTTCAGCAGAACGGCCGGATCAATGCGACCACGGCGGTCAAGGGTGCCAACGGGGCGATCTACCTGCAAGCCATGGTGTCGACGACGCCATTGCTGGCCGCCGGTGTCGATGGCGCGAGCCGGCGCGGGCTGACGATCGAGGCGGGCTCCGCGGCACAGGTGGCGTCGCAGCTGGGAACGGTGCAGATCGGCGCCGGCAGCACGACGGCCGTGCTGCCGGACGGTGGCGGCGCCACCCAACTCGACGCCGAAGTCTTCAACCCATCGCTGATCCAGATCGATGGCTCGGCCATTGTCGTCGGCGCGGGTGCCAGCATCGTGGCGCCGGCGGGCCGTGTTTCGCTGCGTGCCGCTCAACGCGCCGACAACAACCTCATCTTCGACAGCGAAGGCGTGATAGCGGGGGGCGACGGCAGTCGAATTGCGGTCGCCCCGGGGGCCACGATCAGCACGGCGGGCCTGCAGGACGTGCCGATCGACGGCGCGCGCAATCAAGGGGCGTTGCGCCTGTTCCGGATCGAGCTGGCCGATGCACCCGTGCAACGCAGCGGGCCGCTGTACCGCAGCCAGGTGCTGTTCGACGCCCGCGACGCCACCAAGATCACGGCCGCCAACGTCTCCGGCGCCGCTGCCGCCAGCGGCCGCACGGCCGGTGAACGCTCCACCGCGGGCGGTACGCTGAGCCTGCAAAGCGCTGGCGCGCTGCTGCTCGGGGAAGGCTCGGCGCTGGATGTGTCGGGCGGATCGGTGCGCTACTCGCAGGCTTTGATCTCCAACACGTTGCTGGCGCAGAGCGGGCGGGCCGTGACCTTCCGTGCGGCGTTGGCCGACACCACGGTGGACGCGGTGCTGTCGAACGCCCAGCAGACCGTGGCGCCGGCCTACACCGAGGGTGCAGCCGGCGGTGCACTGCTGCTCAGCGGGCGCCAGATCGCGCTGGCCGGGCAGGTCGCGGGCACGGTGACCCTGGGCGAGCGGCAACGCAGCGGCATGAGCAGCCCGGCGACGCCGAGTCGACTGTCGATCGGCGCCAGCGACGGCAACACCTACGACCTGGATACGCTGGCCCTGCTGCCCGATGCCCGCACGGCAATCAGCCCGCCGGTGTGGAGCGAGCCGCTGCAGCCCGAGCTGCCTGGGCTGTCCACGCGCATGGACCTGTCGCTTGTCAAAGTTGCCGCCGGGGGCTTCGGCAGCCTGATCGTGCGCGCCGCGACTGTTGTGCAGCCAGACCACGGCGTACTCGATCTGGGTGCAGGCGGCACGCTGGACGCACAAGCCAGGACGATCTCGATCAACGGCGCGTTCACCGCAGCCGGGGGCAGGATCTCGCTCGTCACCCCCACCGCAGCGGCCGATGCCGAACAAACGGGTGTGGGCGACATCCGCCTGTCCGGCAGCACCCGGCTCGATGTCGCCGGCGTCTGGACCAACGACTCGGCGGGGGCCGGCCAGGCAGCGGCAACGCCGATCGCCAACAACGGCGGCAGCATCACCGTGCGTTCGGCCCATTCGCTGTTGGCCGATGCGGGTGCCGAGCTGGATGTGTCCGGCGGCGCGCGGTTGGGCCCAGGCGGCGCCTTGTCGCAGGGCAAGGCCGGCGCGATGGCCCTGTCCACCGGCACTGCCATCTTCCTGAATCCACGGTTGTCGCTTCAGGGCGTCACGCTGCGCGCGTTCGACTTTGGCGCTGGCGGCACGCTGCGGCTGGGCACGCCGGCTTTGCGCCTCGGCGCAGCGCCGTTGGGCAACCCGGGCTTGGGTGGCTTTGCGCTGGATGACGGCTTCTTCTCGGATTCGGGTTTCGGCGACATCGCGGTCAGCGCGTTCGGTGATGTCCGCGTGGTCAGCGGCACGCAGCTCGCGCCCCGGTTGCTGAACTGGCAATTCGCCGACGGCTACCGCTTCGAGCTCAGTGGTCGGTTGACTTCGGCGGTGGCGACGCCGCAGCGCATCGATGCGCGACTGGCGGCGCCCGGCGCGGTGAGCCTGTCCTTGACGGCCGCCAGGCCGCTGCTGGGCGGGGGCGGCAGCGTCACCGTCGAACGCGGCGCCGGCATCACGCTGGACCCAGGTGGCAGCCTCACGCTCAGCGCGACACGCGGCGTCGACGTGGGCGCCAGCGGCGGCGGCCCGGGCCTGCCCAGCCTGCTGTCCGCGCCAGGTGGTGCCATCAACCTGGCGATCACCGGCCGGCGGGGCGGTACTTCGACCGACGACCCCGACGGCTTCATCGGCTCGCAGGCGATCTGGCTCGGGCCGCGAGCCGAGCTCTCGGTCTCCGGCACCGCGCAGTTGCGGCGCGAAACCGGGACGCCAGCACTGGTGCAATTCGGCGCCGATGCAGCACGCAGCACGCCAGCCGACCAGCGCGTCGTCGGCACCGTGTTCGGCGGCGGCAGCATCACCTTGAATGCAGCGCGCGGCTATGTGGTTGCCGACCCCGGGTCGAGCCTGGCGCTGGACGGGTTCGCCGCCGAGCTGAACGTGCCGGGCCAGCTCAGTCCACAACGGGTGGCCAAGCCGGCAGGAACCTTGACGGTCTCCAGCCCGGAAGGCTTCGTGCTGGAGTCCCGCCTCACGGCGCAAGCGCCGCGCGACGCAGCCGGTCGGGCGTTGGCCGACGCCGGCAAGCTGAACCTGCTGCTGGCCGTGACCGGCGTGCAAGGGCGCACCGACACCACCAGCCATCCCTTCCCCAGCGGCCCGCGCGTCCTGAGCGTCGGCGACCACGATGGCTTGCTGCGTGCCAGCGGTGCCGTGCTCGGGGAGGACCTCTCGGCCAGCCTGGGCAACGGCACTGGCTTCGTCCGCAAGTCGCTGCTGCAAGGGGCAGGCTTTGCCGACGTGCAACTGGCGGCTGGTGACCGCATTAGTTTCGATATGAACCTGTCGCTCGATGTTCCTCTGGGCATTGCCCTGGACAGCCCCGCGATCGCGGCGGCGCCCGGCAGCCAGGTGACGCTGAACACCACCTACGCCCGACTGGGCGACGCATCGGGCGGCCGGTTGTCTGCGGCCGACAGCAGCGCCCGGCGCGATGCATCAGACGCCGCTCCGACGCAGTTTTCGGTGACGGCGCAGACCATCGACGTCTTCGGCAACACCGGCCTGCAGGGTTTTTCGACCGTGAACCTGAGCGCCACGGCGTCGGAGCAGGGAGAGATTCGATTCTCGGCGGCCAACCCCGACTTCGGCCGCCTCGAAACCCTGCAGCGGCAACTGAGCTTTGCAGGGCTTTTGCAACTGACGGCGGGACAGGTCTTCGTGACCAGTGCCACGCAGTACCGGTTGGCCGGATTGGCCGCTGCCGGGCTGGATGACGCGGGCAGTCGGCTGGTGGTGCGCGGGCTGGCGCAAGGCGCCCCGAGCCAGCAGCCCTTGTCTGCCCTGGCTTCGCTGACGGTGAACGCCACCGAGATCGATCAGGGTGGCGTGCTGCGCCAGCCTTTCGGCCGCATCAGCCTGAACGCCGAGCGATCGCTGCAACTGGGCGACGGCAGCATCACGGCCGCGTCGGGCGCTGGTGCCACCGTGCTGTTTGGCAGCACCGAGAACCTGGCCGATTGGTCCGTGAATCAGCCCGGGTCCTTTGCCGGGCCGATCCTCAACGGCAAGGGCGTCGAACTGGGTGCCTCGCGCCTGCTCACCAGCAGCAGCGCCGTGGTCAGCGCAGCCGGTGGCGGCGTGTTGCAGGCCTCGGAGTTCTTCCCCGGGGTCGGTGGCAGCAGCAACTACCTGGAGCGGCCTGGCCTGTATGCCGTGCTGCCGGACGTGGCGAGCACCAAGGGCTTGAACATCCGGGGCGGCATCGTCGACGCGCAACAAGCCGGCTTGCAGCTGGTTGTCACGCTGCCGGGCTCCGGCCTGGCACCGGGTCGCTACAGCCTGCTGCCGGCCAGCTACGCATTGCTGGCCCCCGCCTTGCAAAGCGGCGCGTACATCGTCAGCCTGGCCAGCGACCAGGGCAGGACCACGCTGCGCGCGCCGTTGGTGCAAGACGACGGCAGCGTGGTCGTCACGGGCTACTTCACCACGGCGGGCTCGGTCAACGTCGGCGCGCCAGGTCAGCGATTCGTCGTCGAGCCGGCGGCGACGTTCCAGGCCAAGGGCGACGTGCGCGTCACCGATGTCAGCCAGCTGCTGGCCAGCCGCGCCGCCCGTCTGGGGCAAGAGCGCCCGATCCTGCCCAGCGACGGCGGCACGGTGAAGGTCACTCAGACCGGCAGCAGCACCTCGTTCTGGCAAGCACAGATCAAGCTGTCCGCTGCCGGCTCGCAAGCCGGCGTGCTGGACATGGCGGCAACGCGGATCGCGCTGGTCGATGCTGCCGACAAGACGCCGGCAGGTGCGCTGGCAGTCAAGGTGGAGACGCTGTCCGACAGCGGGGCCGGCAGCGTTCTGCTGGGCGGCCTGCGCCGGCAGGTAAACGACACCGGCGGCGGCACGACCGCGGCGGCGTGGGCCATCGACAGCAGCGGCACACAGTTTCTGACGGTGGACATCGGCAATGCGACGCTGCGAACCGAAGAGCTGCTTCTTGCAGCCAGCAACAGCATCACGCTGGCACCGGGCACGCGCGTGGCCAGCACCGCCACGGCAACGCTCGGGCCGCGCGCCCTGGCGTTGCAGGGCGACGGTGCTTTTCTCGCCGTCAGTGCCAACGCACTGACGGTGCAGCGAACCGCCGCCAGCCTGTCCGCTGGCGACCTGCGCATCGGCGCCGGCAGCAGTCTCAGCGGTACCCAGCTCGACCTCGACGCGACCGGGCAGCTCCAGATCGACAGCAGTGCAAGACTGGATGCGCAGGCGCTCACGATCGGTGCGCAGCGCCTGGTGCTGGGCGACGGTGTCGCGACTGACAGCAGCGCCACGGTCCTCTCAGGTGGCCTGCTGGCCGCCGTGCGCCGGGTGCCGGACCTGAGCCTGCGCGGCTACAGCGGCATCGACTTCGCAGGCCGCCAGGACTGGGCCGCGCGCCCGACGTCGAGCGTCGAGCAACCCGATCCAGCGCCCACGGCCGTGCTCAAGCGCCTGGTGCTGGACACCGCGTCGCTGCGCGGCGTGCCGGCAGCGGACGGCACACCTGCCCATACCGACATTGCCGCCGAAGACCTGGTGCTGCGCAACAGCGGCGCAGGGGCGGCGCCAACCGTTGCCGACGGCCAGGGCAGGCTGTTGCTGCAGGCGCTGCCGCCGCTGCGCTACGGCCACACCGGTGGCATCACCCTCGGCCCGGGGAACCTCGCACTGGGCTTCGACATCGCGACGCTGCGCAGTAATGGCGACGTCGTGCTGCAGGGCACGGGAAGCACCCGTGCACAAGGTGCGTTGACGCTGAGCGCGGCGCGACTGACAGCAGCGACAGGCGCCGAGCAGGCCCTCGAGGCTGCCGGCGTTCTGCGGCTGGATAACGCCGCCGGTGCACGGACCCTCGGCGAGCGCGTGGGCCAGGGCGCCAGCGTGCTGCTGTCGGCCGACACGGTGCAGCAAGACGGCCGGGTGGATCTGCCCGGCGGCGTCTTTGCGATGCAGGCACTCGGTGTCGCCACTGGGCAAGCCGCGATCCGCTTCGGCGTCGGGTCCATCACCTCGGTGGCGGGGTTCGCGATGACGGGCAGCGAGGGTTTCACCGCCTATGGAGCAGCCGGCGAGATCCGCGCTGTTGCCGCGGCAGGTCGGATCGAGATGTGGGGGCTTCTCGACGTCAGCGCCGCACCCGCACCCGATGGCGGCGCAGGCCTGGGTGACGCCGGCAGCATCACGTTGTCGGCACCCGGCGGCGGTGGCCTATTGTCATTGGCCAGCCCGGACCCGGCCGCGCCAGGCGGGCGCATCGCCGGCCGCGCCGGTGGCGGGGTTGGCGACCTCGGCGGGCGGCTGGTCGTCGACGTCGATGCGATGCCCAGCGCCGATGCCCTGGCGACGACAGCCCTGGCTGGCGGCATGACGCAGGAGTTGGCGCTGCGCGTGCGCAGCGGCGATCTGGCGCTGAACCAGGCCGTCAAGGCGCAGCGCATCAGCATCGCCGCCGACGCCGGCATCCTGGCCGTCGGGACGGCAGCCACTGGCCCCGTGGCATTGAATGCCGACGCCGCAGCCGGCGGCGTGGTGCAACTGACCGCAGGCGGCAACCTGGTGCTCGGTCCGCAGGCCACCGTCAGCGCCCGCTCGGCCGCAGACGGTGCCCCGGGTGGCGACGTGCTGCTGGCCAGCGCGAACGGACGTGTTGCGATTTCAGACCGCGCGTTCGTCGATGCCAGCGGCACGCGTGAACAGGACGGGCGCATCGTGCTGCGCGCCCGCCGCGGCCCGGACAACGCGTCGGTGCAGATCGACGCCGTCAACACGGGCAGGCTCAAGGCCGGCGACGTCAGCATCGAGGCCGTCCGCGTGTACGAGGGCATCGACGCAGTCACCTCCATCGACACCGGGGCGTCGGGTGCATTGGCACAAAGTGCGGTCCGCGCCGACAACGACGCATTCATGGCGGGCAAGAGCGGGGTCCTGGCCGCTCTCGGGGTCAGTGAAGCCGAAGCCAGCAGCGGGCGCGTCAGGCTGCGCGCCGGCGTCGAGGTACGCGCCACGGGCGATCTCACGATCAACCAGGACTGGCTGTTCTCAGGGACCGCTGGCAACCCCAATCGCGATCGGCCCGGTGGCGATGCCGGATTCCTGACCCTACGCGCTGCCGGCGACATCGTGTTGAATGCATCGCTGAGCGACGGTTTCACACCTGGCGGTCTGCTCAACAGCAACCCGCGCTCGTGGTCGTACCGCGTGGTGGCGGGCGCCGATTCAGAGGCCGCGAATCCGTTGACCGTTCGCACCACGAAACCAGTCGGGGTGAACGGCGGTGACCTCAGCATCGGGCCCGGCGTGGTGGTCCGTACGGGGGCCGGGTCGGTCGACCTGGTGGCGCGGCGCGACCTGTTCTTCGTCAGCGCCGACGAAGGCACGGCGGTCGGCGCCGCCTATGTCGCGGGACGGGCGTTGTCAGCCTCAGCGGCTCCGAACCCCGGCCTGTTTTCGGGATTCACGGCCAAACCGGTGTTCAGCGAAGGCGGCGGTCGGCTGAATGTCTTTGCCGGGCGCGATGTGGTGGCCCCGGAGGCCACCCAGCTCATCGGCAACTGGTTGTGGCGCAGCGCGCTGCTCAGCAGCGTGCCGGGGCAGACCGGCCAGTACGCCAGCGTGGGTCAATTGGCCTGGTGGACGCAATTCGACCGCTTTGCGCAGACCCTTGGCTCGTTCGGCGGCGGCAACCTGAATGTGCGAGCCGGCCGTGACGTGTTGAACCTGCAAGCCGTGGCGCCCACTCAAGGCTGGGCCGACGACAGGACAGCCGCCGCGGCGCAAGTGGTCGTCGTGGGTGGTGGAGAGGTCACGGTCAACGCTGGGCGTGACGTGCTCGGTGGGCAGTTCCTGGCCGGCCGCGGCGTCGGCCGCTTGAACGCCTTGGGCAGCGTCGGCGCGATGCCCGCCAACGCCACCGTGACCGTGCCGCTGCTGGGCTTGATGGGCGGGCGCTGGTTGGTGACGGCGCGACGGGCCGTGTCCCTGGGCAGCGTCTTCAACCCCACCGCAGTGCCTGCTGCGGCCGGCGACTTCCGGGACACGGTCTCGGGCTATTTCTACACCTGGGGCGCTGATGCATCCCTGAGCGTCGTGGCCAACGCCGGGGGCATCAACCTGGGACTGAACGCCGTGGACGATTCCGCAGCAGTCGCTCTGGGTCTGGAACCGGACCTGCCCAACGCCAGCGTGACCTTCGGTGTGCTGCCGCCAAGCCTGATCGCCACCGCCGCCGGCGGCGACCTGTCGGTGTCGGGCGGCGGTTTGATGTTCCCGGCTTCGAACGGCCAACTCAGGCTCTGGTCGGCGGGCCAGATCGCGATCGGTGGCGGTAGTCAGCTGGTGATGGCTGACAGCAACCCCAATCAATGGCCGCAGGGTCGAACCCCATCGAGCCCGCGCTCGAACCCGCTGGTGCAAAGCCTGATCCCGGATACGCTCAGTGATTCACTGCCCCTGACGGGATTGCACGCAGGCGATCGCGAGCTTGCGCGCATCCACGCCGAAGGCGCGCTCAACATCCAGGGCGGCAGCGCGACCACGTCCACGCTGTTGCTGCCCAAGGCAGCGACCTTGGTTGCGGGCAGCGACGTTGTGCAGCTCAGCGTTCGCGTCCAGAACCTGGAGCCGACGGACTTGACCAAGGTGACCGCCGGCCGCAACTACCTGGCCGGTGCCTTCGGCAGGGTCGAGATCGCCGGGCCCGGCTCGCTGGAGATCGATGCCGCTGGCAGTGTCGAGCTGGGCAACTCTTCCGGCATCAGTTCCAGTGGCAACCTGCGCAACGCGGGCCTGCCGGCACAGGGCGCGTCGATCGCCATCACCGCAGCCAGCCGAGGCACGACCAACCTGCAGGTGCTGACGAGCACGTACCTGGCCGCACCGCCGCAAGGCGGCAACCCGCGCTATCAGACCTATCGCGATCTGCTCACGGCGCAGGTTCGCTTGGCGCTGACATCCCCTGGGCTCGACTTCGACCGGGCCTGGGCCGCGTTCCAGGCCTTTCCAGCCCGTGCGCAAGCCGACTTTGCGCAGCAGGTGCTGGCCGCCGAGTTCGGCGCCGTCTACCTCGTCGCTCCGGCCCCCGACACGGGCCAGGTGACGTCCACGCTGCAGACCGCGTTCGAACGACGCAAGGCCGACATCCTGAAGGCCGGCGGGTCGGCCTTGGCGGCTGGCGGTGGGCTGACGCTGCCCGGGCGCGACACCTTGCGCGGCGATGCGCTGGCGGCCTATCTGGCCGAGCTGCGCGCGCTCGGCTTTGCCAGCCTCGACCTGAACAGCACAGTGGCTGCGCGGGTGGCCAGCCTGGGCCAGCTGCGTCAAGGTTGGCGCGACCGCGTCGCCGCAAGCCTGGGCAGCAGCGCGGCAGAACTCGATGCGTTGCTGACGCGCAGCCCGCAGGACCCGCGCGCGCTGCGCTACGGCAGCGAGCTGGCCAACTTCAGCGGAGACACGTTTCAGTCCTATCGCAGCCAGGCCTTCGCAACCGAGGTCAGCAGCGCAGCGGCCGCGGCATCCAACTTCGGCCTCAAAGCGCTGCCGATGCGCCTGGCCCTGTTCGACCAGGGCTTCGCAGTGGCCGAACTGGCCGGCTTCGGCAACTTCACGCCGAGCGCTTTGTGGCCGGGCGCCACCCCGCTCCTGACGTACAGCGGCGCAATGGACATGACGCAAAGCTCGGTACTGACCCGGCGCGGTGGCGACATCCGGCTCGTCAACGCCGGCGGCGCCATCACGGTCGGCCTGAAGGACAAGGGCAGCGCGGCCCGCGGCACCCCGACAGGCGTCATCGCACTGGGTGGTGGCGACGTGTTCGGGTTCGCCAAGGATGACTTCCAGGTCAACACCCAGCGCGCATTCATCGTCGGTGAGGGCGACATGAACATCTGGTCCTCGCTCGGCGACATCGACTCCGGGCGCGGCGCCAACACGGCAGTGGCGGCGCCGCCGCTGGCGGCCCGCCGTTCGGTCGACGGGGTGGTGTTCGAAGTGACTGCGACCACCACCGGCAGCGGCCTGGGGATCCTGGCCGACGCGCAGGGCCGACGCAGTGGCCGCATCGGCCTGTATCCGGCTTTTGGCGAAATTCTGGCGCTCGACGCCTTCATCCGCGCACCTTCGGTGGTGCTGGGCTCGACCATCAAAGGCGCCGACAACCTGGTCTCCGGCTCGGTCGGGGGCGCGGCTGCGGCCGTCTCGCCGCCAGCCGTGGCGGTGGCGCCACCCGCGGCGTCCAACGACTCGAAGACGGCTGCGGCGGCAGCGGCCGGCGCGGGTGCGCAGACGCGGCAGCGCAATGCGCTGCTGACCGTCGAGCTGTTGGGCCTTGGCGCTGGCGAGGCCGAGCCCTGCGACGAGAAACAGCGTCTGGCCGGCGAATGCCGGCAGCCACCACGATGACGTTGCGGTGACGCAGCGAGTGCAGTGACAAGACTGAAATATTGCCCCCCTAGACTGGTCCCTTCAGACCATGCGCCCAGCGGCGCGAAGCAGCGCCGTCACATGTCCGACTCGGTCCTTTCGATGTTTCCCCCTGCTGCTTGTCTGGCTGCGGTGCGCTGGGTGCGTCGGTTCTCGGCGACTGGCTGTCTGCTGGTCGCGGCGGCATCGGCGCCAACCGCCGGGCTTGCGCAGTCGCAGGCACAAGCGCAGGCGCAGGCACAGGCACAGGGCGTCCAGCCCGTCACCAGGCTGCCCTCGCAGATGGCCGAAGCACCGGGCCAGCAGCAAGGTGCGGCGCCGGTTTCGAGCGTGCCGACCGCAGCGCTGGCGCCAGCCGGTACCGCGATGCCGATGTCGCCGTCCTCCCTCACCGACCGCGACCGCAGCGGCCGGCCGTTGCGCCCGCTGGACCTGCTGGACGATACGCCGCCGGAGCCGAGCGAGTTCGAGCGCCTGGTCACGCAACTCAACGGCGGGCTGCCTGTGTGGCGGCTGGGCGCGCGCAGCCGCCGCGTCGACGGTGCGCTCGCCGACCGCGAGATTCCGGCGCGCGTGCCACCGCACTATGTCGTGCAGGTCGGCGACGAGATCGCGGTCAGCGTCTGGGGCAGTGTCGATGCGCAGTGGCTGCTGCGCGTCGACCGCGCCGGTCGCGTCAGCCTGCCGCGCGTCGGGCCGGTGGCAGTCGCGGGCGAAACGGCCGGCGGGCTCGAAGCCCGGTTGCGTGCGCGGCTGTCCCAGGTCTTCAAGAGCTTCGAGCTGGCCGCAGCCGTCACCGACGTCAGCCCGCTGCGCGTTCACATCACCGGCTTCGTCGAGCGCGCAGGCGACTACATCGTGCCCGGGCTGACGACGATCTCGGCCGCGCTGACGCAGGCGCAAGGGCCATCGGCCGGCGGCAGTTTCCGCCGCGTGCGCCTGTTGCGCGACGAGCAGACGGTGGTGGTGTTCGACACCTACTCGCTGCTGCGCGAGGGCCAGCGCCGGCAGGACCGCCTGCTGCAACCCGGCGACGTGCTCTTCGTCGAGCCCGTGGGCGCGCAGGCGGCGGTGCTGGGCAGCGTCAACCGCGCCGCGGTGTTCGAGTTCCTGCCCGGCGAAACGGTGGCCGATCTGCTGCGGCTGGCCGGTGGCTTCTCGTCGGTGGCCGACCGCAGCGCGGTGGTCGTCGAGCGCTTGCGCGACCGCATCGACAAGGGCGCGGTCGAACTGGTGCTGCCGCGCGATGAATCGCGGCCGGTGGTCGACGGCGACATCCTGCGCGTGAAGTCGCAGGTCGCGGCGTCGGCGCCGACGCAACTGCGCAACAAGCGCGTGCTGGTCGAAGGCGAAGTGCAACGGCCGGGCGAGTACCTGCTGCCGGCCAGCGCGCGCCTGAGCGACGCGATCGAAGCCGCCGGTGGGCTGACGCCGGCTGCATTCCTGTTCGGCGCTTCGCTGCGCCGCGACAGCGTGCGCGTGACGCAGGAGGCGAACTACGAGCGCGCACTGCGCGAGCTGGAGACTCAGCTGGCGCGTGCCGCCGCCGACCGCGCCACGCGCGTAGAAGGCGCCACCGAAACCAGCAACTCCTGGCAACAGCTGGTCGCGCGCTTGCGTGCGCGGCGGCCCGAGGGCCGTGTGGTGCTGGAGGTGACGCCGGAGTCGAAGGCCCTGCCGGCGGTCGAGTTGGAAGACGGCGACCGCATCCTGCTGCCGGCCAACAACCAGAGCGTGGGCGTGTTCGGCAGCGTCTACAACACCGGCAGCTTCTCGCATGCCGGCGGGCGCGATCTGGGCCACTACATCCGCCGTGCGGGCGGCCCTTCAGCCGGTGCCGACTACCCATCGGCCTTCGTCGTGCGCGCCAACGGCAGCGTGCTGAGCGCCAGCCAGGACGGCAGCTGGTGGGATCGCAATGGCCACTTCGAGGCCCAGCCCGCGTTGCCAGGCGACACCGTGTTCGTGCCCGAAGAGCTGTTTCGCGGCCGATGGGTGCAGGGCTTCAAGGACTGGACCCAGATCCTCTACCAGTTGGGTGTGGGCCTGGCCGCCATCCGCACGGTGCGATGAGCGCGCCGGACCGTGCGCCGACGTGGCCTGACGCGGGTGCCGAAGCACCCGGCGTTGGCGCTGTCGCTGTCGCTGCTACCAGCGCCGGCCCGCTCGAACTGCTGCTGCCGCTGTGGTACCGCAAGTGGCGCCTGCTGCTGACGGCGATTCTGTTCGGTGCCATCGCCTTGGGCTTGAGCCTGGTGCAGACGCCGCGCTTCGTCGGCGTGGCCAGTTTTGTGGTGCAGCCCTCGCTGCGGCCTTCGCAGGCTGCGGCAAGCCTGTTGCCGGGGCTGGCCGGGCTGGTGGGCGCAGGTGCCAATCCGGTCGACCTGTACGTCACGATCCTGCGCAGCCAGACGATTGCCGACCGCGTGATCGAACGCTTCGACCTGCACCGCGCGTGGGGCAGCCGGTCGCGCACCGAGACCTTGATCAAGCTGTCGCGCAGTGTCGCCTTCGGTACCGGCCGACGCGACGGCCTGGTGCAAATCAGCGTGGAGGACGACAACCCGCAGCGCGCCGCGGGGATGGCCAACCAGTACGTCGAAGAGCTGCGCACCATCCTGCGCGGCTACACGCTGGACGAAGCGCGCCAGCGGCGGGTGTTTTTTGACGCCCAACTCGAGCGCGCGCGTGCCGTGCTGAACATCGCGCAGCGCAAGCTGCAAGCCAGTGGCTTCGACAGCGCTGCCTTGCGCGCCGAGCCGCGTGCCGCGGCCGATGGCTACGCCCGTCTGCAAGCCGAGATCGCAGCCGCCGAGGTGCGGCTGACGGCGACGCGGCGCGTGCGCTCGGAAGGCAGCCCCGAGGTCTTGCAGCCGTTGACCGAAATCGCCGCGATGCGCGCACAGCTCGGCCGCCTGGAAGCGCCCAAGGACGAGAGCCCCGGATCCTTCGTGGCCAAGCTGCGCGAGTTCCGCTACGCCGAAGCGCTCTACGAGTCGATCTCGCGCCAGGCCGAATCGGCGCGTCTTGACGAGGCCTCCGACGTGAGCGCGCTCAAGCCGCTGGACCGCGCATTGACGCCCGAGTGGCCGAGCAGCCCGCGGCCGCTGGTGTGGGTGGTGGTCGGCTTCCTGCTCGGCTTCGTGGTGCAGGCGGCATGGGTGTTGGTGCGCCACCGGGCCGCACTGGCGCGGCTGAACCCGGCTTATGTGGAGCGGGTGGCGCTGCTGCGCTCGCTGCTCCGCGGAGGGCGCGCTTGAGCGGTCCGCTGCGATCCGGTGTGTTCACGCTCGGGCTGGCCAACGCGCTCGCGTTGCTTGCCGCCGTCGGTGCGACGGCGCTGTATGCCCGCTGGCTGGATGCAACCACCTTTGCCCATTGGGCGATGGCGCTGGCGCTGGCGCGCGCCGGGCTGCTGTTGCTGGACGGCGGGCTGAAGACGGCGCTGGTGCGCCGCGCTGACGAGCCCGATCGCGCGACGCTGCGCCGCTTGTCGCGCCTGTCGGGTGTGGCCGCACTGCTGCTGGTGGGTGGGGCTGGCGCAGCGGTCGCGTGGTTGTGGTCGCGCGGCCAGATCGGCGCCGGCCCGGCGCTGCTGCTGTGGGCGTATCCAGCCGCCTACCTGCTGACTTATCCGCCGCTGTTCAGTGCGCTCGCGCGGCTCGAGCGTGCGCAGCGCTTCGCTGCTGTCGGTCGCGCCGAAGGGGCTTCGGTGGCGCTGGAGTTCGTGCTGCCGGCCCTGCTGCTGGCAGCCGGCGCTGACCATTGGGTAGCTTTTGTCGCCGCGGCCTGGGTCGCGCGCGCCATGCGCACGGCGTGGGTGTTGCGGGCTGCGCGCGCCCTGCACGGCGCCGATGCAGGCACCGCGCCAGCTGCGGCTTCGACGCGTCTGTCGGGGCTGTTGAATGAAGGTGCCGGCATGCAGGCCGTGGCAGCGCTGTCGATGGCCCGCGACCAGATGCACCTGTGGCTGCTGGCACCGGCCTTCGGCGCTGCCGCCGCGGGCCAGTACGCGCTGGCGTTGACGGCGTGCGCGCTGGCCACGCAGGTGGCAGTGGCCACCGCGTCGCGCGTGCTGCTGCCGGTGATGCGCGCGGCGGAACCGTCCACGCTGTGGCCGCTGGTGCTGTCGCACTCACGCGCGCTGGCGGCCTTCACGCTGCCGGCGCTGGCGCTGCTGCCGGCGTGGCTGGCGCAACTCGATGTCGACCTGTGGGGCGGGCGCTGGCACGAGGCCGTCGCGCTGGTGCCGTGGCTGGCGCTGCGCATGCTGGCGGGTGTGGGCACCACGGTGCTGGGGGCCTGGATGATGGTGGTGCGGCAGCCCTGGCACAGCGCGCGTGCGCATGCCGTGTGGACGCTGTGCGAGATCGCCGTGGCATCGATCGGGCTGGCGTTGGCAGGTCCGCTGGGCATGGCGATCGGATCGGCGGTCGCGGTCTGGGCCGGTCTGTGGTGCTTTCTGGTGGCTGCACAGCCGCAAGCCGCGCTGTGGTCGCGTTGGAAGGCGCTGGTGTGGGCGCTGGTGGCGCGGCCGTCGGCCTGGTGCGCGCTGGCGCTGGCGGCGTGGGTGCAGGTGATGCCGCAGGCGCTGCTGGCCGCGACGCTGGCGCTGCCGCTGTGCTGGCTGACCGAAGCGCCGGTGCGGCGCTGGCTGCGCCTGCGTGCGTCGGCGCTGCACGCCCGCGATGCAGCGTTGTGATGGCCCTTGATGCAGGCCCCGATGTGTGCGTGCTGCTGACGCCGCACGCGATGGGCGGCCACGAGATCGCGCTCTTTGCCTGGCTGGCCGATGCCGTGCGCGACGCCGGGCTGCGGCCGCTGATCGTCGCGCCGGGCGCGGCGTTGGTGCAGGCCTGCGCCGCCGCGGGGCTGACGGCGTTCTGCCAGGCATTGCCAGCGAGCGCGGGCGCATCGGCTTCACGCGGTTCGCGCCGTTCCGTCCTCGCCGCACTGTGGCGCTGGCCGACGCACAAGCCGCTGCTGCTGGCGCCGGGCGTGCTGCACGCCAGTGCCTGGTTGCTTGCGGCGGCGTTGCTGCTCGGCCGCCGCGTCTGGGTCTACGTGCCGATGGCCTACAGCGCCGCGCAGATGGGCTTTCGCGCCGCCACCTGGCGTGACCATGCGCTGGCACCCTGGCTGCGGCGCGTCGAAAGCTTCATCACGCTCGACCGTCGGCAGGCCGCGCTGCTGGCCTCGACCTGGCGGCTGACGACCGAGGTGCATCTGCTGCCCAACCCGCCGCGACCGGTTGCATCGCGCGCGGCGTTGCCCGCGTCCGCAGCCGAGGGTCGCTTGCGCATTGCCTACGTCGGCCGCCTCGAGCTGCACCAGAAAGGCCTCGACTGGCTGATTGCGCTGCTGCGGTCGCGCGTGCCTTGGTCGCAGCAGTGCCATTGGCTCTTTCAGGGTCGGGGTCCTGCCGAGTCGGCTTTGCACGCGCTGGCTTCCGAGCTCGGTCCGGACCATGTCGTGGTGTTTCCGCATGCCCCCATCGCAGACGCGCTGGCGCAGGCCGATGTGCTGCTGCTGGCCTCGCGCTTCGAGGGGCAGCCGCTGGTGGCGATGGAGGCCACGGCGCATGGCTGGCCGGTGGTGGCCACGCGCGGCAGCGGGGTGGCCGACTTCGTACCCGCCACGTCGCTGTTCGACTTCGGCGATGCCGAGGGTCTGCGCTGCGTCTTGCACACCCTGTGGACGCAGCAGGCCCGCACCGATGCCGTGCGGCAAGCGCAGCAAGCCTTGCAGGCGATGGACCTGGCAGGCGCGTACAGCCACGCGCTGCACGGCCTGTGCCATGCCTTGAAGTCGCAGCCGATGCCGACGGCGGCAGGCCCGGCCACACGATGAGCGCGGCACTGGCCCCAGCGCGGTCGTCGGCCGTCGCCACCGAAGGCCCTGGCCTTGCCTATGCCACGCTGGTGCTGCTGCTGCTGGCGTTGCAGTTCGCGCCAATCGTCGGCCTGCTCGGGTTTCGCCTCACCGGTGTCGACGACTGGACCTTCAGCGGCGCCTCGCGCGACGTGGCCGTCGCTGCCTTGCTGGTGCTGGCGGCCACCGCGTGGCTCGGCGCCGGGTCGAACCAGCCGCTGCCGTCGTCGGTGCGCTGGTCGCTGGCGATGGTGCTGGCCTATGCGTTGCTGTCGCTGGCCAACACCGGCGGGGTGGTGCTGACGGTGCTGAACCTGCGCCGGCTGGTGCTGGTGCCGCTGCTGTTCGTGGCCGTCCTCTTGATCCCGTGGACGCCGCGGCAGATCGATGGCCTGTTCCGCTGGATCGTCGGCAGCAGTGTCGTCGTAGCGCTGTTCGGCATCGCCGAAGTGTTGGCGCCGCAGAGTCTGTGGACCGAGTGGCTGGGGATCGAGGCCTTCACCGCCGCCAACAACCTGGACCGCTTCGGTCACTTGCCGTTCGTCGAGAGCGGCCGCTACTTCACCAGCGACCTGGAGTTCCTGATCGGCAGCCCCGTGCGCCGCATGATCGCCACCTACCTGGAGCCCACCACGCTGGCCGCCGCGATGGCGGTCTTGCTGGTGGTGGCGATGGCGCGCCAGGCGCGTGGGCACGCGTCAACCGGCCTGGTGCTGCTGGCGGTGATCGCCGGCACGGCGACCTTGTCCAAGGGCTTCATCGTGTTCGGCTTGGTGCTGCTCGCCTGGCGCCAGTTCGGCGCGCCGGCGCCGCGGCACCTGGGTGCGGTGCTGCTGGCTGGCTGCTTGCTGGCAGCGGTGGTCGAGGGCTTTCATCTCGAGGGGCCGTTTGCGCATGTGCAGGGGCTGGCAACCGCGCTGCATTACCTGTACGACGGGCGCTGGTTCGGCGAAGGCATCGGCGCCGCCGGCAACGTGTCGGACCTGGGTTTGGAAGTCGGCGAAGAGAGTGGCCTGGGCAACGTCATCGGCCAGGTCGGCGTGGTCGCATTGCTCTCGCTGTTCTGGCTGCGTGCGTTGTCGCGCGATGTGCTGGCGGCCGCCGCAGCGCGCCGCGATCCGGGTGGCCAGTGGATCGCATCGTGGCTGCTTTTCTGGGCCGTGACGTACCTGTTCTCGGCCTCCAGCCTGGGGGTGGGTGGCAACGCGCTCGGCTTCATCGTGCTGGCGCTGTACCTGCATCCGGCCAGCGGGGCCGGCGGGGCCGGCGGGGCCGGCGGGGCCAGCGGGGCCAACGGAGCCAACGGAGCCAGCTCATCACGCAGCACATCGGGCAGCGCATGAACATCGCCTTCGTCACCACCTGCCTGTTCGGCCGGCCGGGCAATGGCGGCGAGATGTGCAGCGCGCGCCTGATGAACGGCCTGCTGCGTGCCGGCCATCGCCTGCATGCAATCGGCCGCGGCGCCGTGCCGGCGCCGGGCGCCGCGCCGGACGGCGTGAGCTTCCACTCGGTCGGCGCCGGTGTGTCGTCGTTCGATCTGCTGTCGCAACTGCAACGGGTGAGCAGCCTGCTCGGCGCCTGGCGCGCGGGGCAGGCGTCGACGGTGCATCGCCTGAACGACGGCTTGGTGCCGCAGCAGGTGGTGGCGCGGCTGAACGCGCAACCCATGGCGGCCTTCGATGCCATCGTCGTCGATCACCTCCAGGCTTATGCCTGGGTCGCCGCGGCGCAGACCACGCTGCCACCGATGCTGCTGATGATGCATAACCTCGAATCAGAGGGTTATGTGGAACGCGCCAGGCAGGCGGCTACTGCCGGGCGGTCGCTGCGTGCGGCTGTCTTCCGCCGCGAGGCACGCTTGTTGCGCAGCCTCGAAGGCTCGGCGCTGCGCCACGCAGCAGCCGTTGCCTGCCTGAGCGAAGGCGACGCGCAGGCTCTGCGCACGCTGGCCGCGGCGACGGGATCGCGGCCGCCGGTGCATGTGCTGGCGGGGTTTCCGTTGCACGACGAGGTTGTCGCCGACGGGGGAACCTCGACGGGGCCGTTGCCGACACCCGGCGGGCGTCGGCGGATCGGCCTGCTGGGCACCTGGACTTGGGGCCCCAATCGCGAGGGCCTGGACTGGATGCTGGACCAGGTGCTGCCGCATCTGCCCAGGGACAGCGAACTGGTGTTGGCCGGTCAGGGCTTGCCGGCACGTGCACCGTCGCCGCGTGTGCGGGTGCTCGGCCGCGTCGACTGCGTGCAGCAGTTCTACGACCAGGTCGATGTGGTGGCCGTGCCGTCGTGGACCGGCTCGGGTGTGCACGAAAAGGCCATAGAGGCCGTCGCGCGTGCACGTGTCGTGGTCGCGACGCCGCATGGGCTGCGCGGACTGGGAGACAGCCTGCCGGCGCACGTGCACGTGGCCGAGCAGCCGGCGGACTTTGCCCACCTATGCGCGCAGGCCGGGCCCGGGCCCGATGCCGCATCGGCGACCGCACGCTGGGCAGCGCAGCGGCGTGCACTTTACGAAGCAGAACTGCAGCAATGCCTTGACGCGCTGACCGACACTGCCCGATGCGAAGACTCCAGACGCGCCGCCTGAACTGGCGCACGCGCGACTACCTCACGCACCGCGCCTTGTGGCCGGCCATCGAGCGCGCGGTGGCTGCGGCACTCGCGGCACAAGCGCAGTCGGCCGTCGGCGACCGGCCCACCGTGCTCGACGTCGGCTGCGGCGAGAGGCCCTATGTCGACCTCTTCGCCGACGCTTTCTACCTCGGCCTGGATGTGAGCACCGAAGGCGCACGTCCCGACCTGATCGCCAGCGCGATGCAATTGCCGCTGGCCACCGGCTGCATCGACCTGGTCTTCTCTACCCAGGTGATTGAGCACGTGTGTGCGCCACAACGCATGGTCGCCGAGTGCGCGCGCGTGCTCAGGCCGGGCGGGTCGCTGGTGCTGACCGGCCCCTTCTACTGGCCGCTGCACGAAGAGCCGCACGACTACTTCCGCTTCACCTGCCACGGCTTTGCGCACCTGCTGCACAGCCACGGTTTCGAGCAGGTGCAGGTGGTACCCGACACCGGCACCTTGACGCAGGTCGCGGTCTCGATCATCGAGCTGCTGCCACGCTGGGCGCAGCCGATGCGCCTGCCGATCAACCTGCTGACGCCCTGGTTGCAGCGCCATTCGGCCGACCGGCGATCGACCCTGAACTACGTCGCCACCGCCATCCGCGGCCGGGTATCTAGGGCTTGAAAAGCAGGCGCCCGGTTTCGTCGATGCGGTGCAGGAACGGTGCCGGCCCGGGCAGCGCGCCCAGGTACTCGTCGACGGCCTGGCGGGCCCCTTCCCAGTCGCCATAGTCGTCGATGATCAGCACGCCGCCCGCTACAAGCTTCGGGTACAGGTGTACCAGCTCGTGCTTCGTCGACGCATACCAGTCGGTGTCCAGCCGGAGCAGCGAGATCGGGCCTGCCGGCCACCGCCATTGCACTGCCGCCGCGCCACACGCCGCATTCGACGAAATCGCCTGCGACGCCGGCGCGCAGCAGATGCCGTGTGGCCTGGATCAGCGCCATCTGGCGCGCCAGCCCGGTCATCGTGAAGGGGCGGATACGGGCGAGGATGTGACGCTCGTCGGCACTGGCGTCACGCGGCGCGGTGTCGGGCGACGCGTCCCAGCGCACCACGTCGAGCCCGATGCTTCGCACCGCCTTTCGCACCATCTGCTTCATGGGCTGGGCATTCACTCAATAGCGCTTGAAGGCGACGATTGGCACGATCGGCAGCAGGCGCAGAAAACGCGGCAGGCGCGAAGGCTGCTGGAAGATCCGGTAGATGCCTTCCAGCCCGCAGCGCTGCCACCACAACGGCGCGCGCTTGACTTGCCCGCTGGCCATGTCGATGGCGCCACCGAAGCACAGCAGACCCTTGACCGAGCCGTCCAGCTCGCTGGCAAGGTCTAGGGCGAAGCTGTACTGCTTGTCAGGCCCGAGGCCCAGCACCACGAAGTCGGGCCTGTAGTTGCGGATCACCTCCAGGGATTCGTCCAGGGCCGCGTGTTCACTGTCCTCGCCGGGCGTGAAATGCCGCGGTGCATGTCCGCCGACAAGCAGCCCCGGCCAACGCCGCTGCAGCCGGTGTACCGCAGATGCGTTGGCCGATGCCGAAGAGCCGAGCAGCAGCAGGCGCTGTCCGCTCGTCGCGCAGTGCCGGGCCAGTTCATGAATGAGATCGGAGCCGGCCATCTTCTCCAGCGGCCGGTCGGCGTACTTGCGGCGCAGCGCCCACCAGATCCACTGGCCGTCGACACTGACGCGTGCGCGCTGCGAGTGCAGCAGCGCCTGCAATGAAGGGTTCTGCGGCATCGTTAACGCAACCTCGGCGTTGACGGTCACGTAGACCCAGCATTGGCGCTGCGGGGCGGGCGGGAAAGACACCGTCTCGGTGATGCCGATGCCGCGAAATCGCATGACCGCATCGACCGGACGGGAGACGCTGGTGATCGGTGCGGCAAACGACCCCGCGGGTCCCGCGGGCGAGGCGACGCTGTTGGTGGACATGTTCGGTGACTCGGGCTGACAGGAGCGCTGGCCAGGGACGCGCCAACAAATTCACTATCAGCGCCGGGTCTGACACGCGCGTGGCGCGTTTCACCCATCGTCTAGTCCGATCGGCTGGTGGGTCGAACCCCGCCCCTGAGGCGGTCAGCGGGGTTGCCAGCGCCCGTCGACCAGCAACTGGTGTGGGCCGAACTGGCTCTTGTAGGCCATCTTCGGGCTGCCGTCGATCCAGTAGCCCAGGTACAAGTGCGGCAGTTTGAGCATGCGCGTCTGCTCGATCTGCCACAGCACGCTGTAGGTGCCGTAGCTGGCCTTCGGGTCGGGCTCATAGAAGGTGTAGACGGCCGAGATGCCGTCGTTCAGCACATCGACGATCGAGACCATCTTCAGCGGGCCGGGTTCGCCGTCGCTGCCTGGAGCGTGTGAACCGTGTGCACCGGGTGAGGGTCCCGGTTCGCGGAACTCGACCAGGCGCGAATTGACGCGGCTTTGCAGCAGGAACTGGGTGTACTGGTCGACGCTGTCCTGGTCCATGCCGCCGCCGCTGTGGCGTCCGCTCTGGTAGCGCAGGTAGAGCTGGTAGTGCTCAGGCACGAAACACAGCCGCAGCACGCGCGCCACCAGCGTGCCGTGTTCGCGTTGCGCGCGGCGCTGGCTGCGGTTGGGCGTGAAGGTGGCTACCGGCACGCGCAGCGGCACGCATGAGCGGCAGCCGTCGCAATAGGGCCGGTAGGTGAACATGCCGCTGCGCCGGAAGCCACCCGCGACAAGGCCTGAATACGCGTCGGCGTGGATCAGATGGCTCGGCGTGGCGACCTGCGAGCGCGCCTGCCGGCCGGGTAGGTAGCTGCACGGGTAGGGCGCCGTTGCATAGAACTGCAACGAGGACAGCGGTAGCTCTTTGGGGTGCGTCACGTTGCGGCGTCCGTTACTGCATCGGGCGGCTGCTTAGTTGCCCAGCGGTCTAAAGGCCGAGTTGCTGCCAGTCGCCTTCATCATAGGTCCAATCACGCAGCGGTCGGGTATCGACCTGCGCGGCGACATGGGCCTGGAAAACGTCGCGCGGGATTTCGCGTGCGCCCAGCGAAGCCAGGTGCGGCGTGTTCTGCTGGCAGTCGATGAGCGCGACGCCGCGCGCGCGGCAGGCGGCGACAAGGGCCGATAGCGCGATCTTCGACGCGTCGGTGCGGTGCGCGAACATCGACTCGCCGAAACACATCCGGCCCAGCGCGACGAAGTACAGGCCACCGACGAGCTGCCCGTCGACCCAGGTCTCGGCGCTGTGCACGGCGTCCTTCTCGTGCCAGGCGCAGTAGGCCTCCAGCACGGCTGGCACGATCCAGGTGCCGTCCTGGCCCGGCCGCGGTGTGCGCGCGCAGGCCTGGATGACTCTGCGCAGGCTGTGGTCGAAACGCACCTCGCAGCCCGGCGTGCGCAGGAAGCGGCGCAGCGTCTTCTTCAACGACAACGACAGCTTGAACTCGGCTACCGGCAGCACCATGCGCGGGTCGGGGCTCCACCACAGCACCGGCTCGCCGGGGCCGTACCAGGGAAAGATCGCCTTTCGGTAAGCTTCTTCCAACCGCGCCACCGTGATGCGCCCGCCCGCCGCCACGAGCCCCGGCGCGTCGCTGTCGGCACCCAGCGCCTGGCTGGCTGCCGGCAACGGCGCGTGTTCGTCGATCCAGGCCAGCATGCGCGAAAGACTCTCAGGCTCCCTGGCCGTCACCTGACGTTCAACTGCTGCCACAGGAATGCGTATTCGAGCGTCGTCACCTGCGCGCGCTGCCCGTTGTCGGCCGCGCCGCCGTGGCCGCCTTCGATGTTTTCCCAGTACAGAAGCGGGTGACCCTGCTCGGCCATCTTCGCGGCCATCTTGCGCGCGTGGCCGGGGTGTACGCGGTCGTCGCGCGTGCTGGTGGTGAACAGCACCTTCGGGTACGTCTTGCCGGGCCGCACGTTCTGGTACGGGCTGTACTTCGAGATCCAGGCCCATTCGGCGGGCACGTCGGGGTCGCCGTACTCGGCCATCCACGAGGCACCTGCCAGCAGCTTGCTGTAGCGCTGCATGTCCAGCAGCGGCACCTGGCAGACGACGGCGTTGAAAAGTTCCGGCCGTTGCAGCATCACCGCCCCGACCAGCAGCCCGCCGTTGCTGCCGCCCATGATGCCCAACCGCCTGGGCTGCGTGATCTTCGACTTGATCAGGTCTTCGGCCACCGCCGCGAAGTCGTCGTAGCTCTTCTGCTTGTCGGCCTTGATGGCGGCCTGGTGCCAGCCGGGGCCGAACTCGCCGCCGCCGCGGATGTTGGCCATCACGAACACGCCGCCGCGGCCCGTCCAGGCGATGCCGCGGGCGGGTGAGTAGCCCGGCTGCATCGACAACTCGAAGCCGCCGTAGCCGTACAGCAGCGTCGGGTTGTCGCCATCGGCCTTGGCGCCTTTGGGCCAGACCACGAAGTACGGCACCTTCGTGCCGTCCTTCGACGTGGCAAAGCGCTGCTCGACGCGCATGCCGGCCGCGTCCCAGAAGCTCGGCCGGGCCTTGAGCTTTTCGCGCTTGTCACTGCCGGTGCGGCCGAGCTGCAACGAATCGGGGTTGAGGAAATCGACCGCCGTCAGCAGGTAGTGCTCGGCCAGTTCGTCGTTGGCGATCTCGGGGTCGTGCAACGCGCTGACTGCCAGCGTTCCCGGGTACGGCGCATCGATGTCACGCCGGACCCATGTGCCGTCGATCGACCGCCACTCTTCGAGCCGGCTGGCGACGTTGTCGGACAGCGTCAGCAGCAGGGTCGAACGGGTGGCGGTGAAGCCGGACAGCGAACGCGTCGCGGTCGGCGTGAACAGCGCTTGAAGCTCGCGCTTGCCGGTCAGATACGCGGCGGCGTCGCCGACCAGCAACGAGCCACGCGGCCAGGTCTTGCCGTCGACGACCCAGTCGCTGCGCAGCGTGATCAGCACGCGCTCGCGCCAGAAGCTCAGTCGCGCGTCGTCAGGCTTGTCGACGGGAAGCAGCTTGTCACCTTGCACCAGCCACACCCGGCTGGTGTAGAAATCGACGATGCGGCCGACGGTGGTGCGCACGAAGCCCGGCGTGCTGTCGTGTGAGGCGTAGGCCGCCGCGTCCTTGGTCTGGCCTTCGAACAAGGTGGTTGCTGCCGACAGCGGCGTGCCGCGTTTCCAGCGCTTGACGACGCGCGGGTACCCCGAGTCAGTCAGCGTGCCAGCGCCGAAATCGGTGCCGACGAGCAGGTTGTCGATGTCGATCCAGTCCACGTCACTCTTCGCCTCGGGCAGCGTGAAGCCACCGTCGACGAAGCGCTTGGCGACGGTGTCGAACTCGCGCACCACCTTGGCATCGGCGCCACCCCGCGACAACGACACCAGGCAGCGTCGGTACTCGGGCCCCAGGCAGGCCGAGCCGCCCCAGACCCAGTTCGCACTCTCCGCCTTGCCCAGCGCGTCGATGTCGATGACGGTTTCCCACGCCGGCTGGGGCTTGCGGTACTCAGCCAGCGTGGTGCGCCGCCACAGCCCGCGCGGGTTGGTGGCGTCGCGCCAAAGGTTGTACAGGTAGGCACCGCGCCGTTGCACGTAGGGAATCTGTTCCTTCGAGTCGAGCGCGGCGAGCACGGCGTCGCGTGTGGGCACGAAGCGGGGGTCGGCTTGCAGCAGCTTTTCGCTTTCGGCGTTCTTCGCGCGCACCCAGGCCAGGGCGCGCTCGCCCTGCACCTCTTCGAGCCAGAGGTAAGGGTCGTTGGATGTAGGCGTGGGCGTAGGCGTGGGCGTGGGCGAGGCGGTTTGCGACATGAGGTGCGGCGATGCGGCCAGCAGCAACGCGGCCAGCAGGGTGTGAAACCGGTGGGTGCGGCGCGTAGGGTTCATCGGGTCGGGCTTTGCAAAGCCTGCGGGTGGACTTCGACACTGCGTCGGCCGTTGCCGACCCAGATTTGCGCATCCTGGATGGTGATCTGCAACTGCATCGAACGTTCCGCCAGTTCGGCCAGCTCGCGGCTCTGCTCGGCCGGCAGTTGCCAAACCGCCAGGTTCGACAGGCGGGCCACCTTGCCCTGCAGCGCCGCCCACCAGATGGACGAGGCCGCGCTGTAGCAGTACAGGGTGACTCGGTCGGCACGGCCGCAGGCGCGAGCCAGGCGGCGGTCGTCGGGCTGGCCGACCTCGACCCAGTGGCGCAACTCGCCGGCCAGGCTGTGCTGCCAGAGATCGGGCTCGTCGGTGTCGGAGATGCCGCGCCCGAACAGCAACGCGCCGTCGTGGTCGTCGGCCGGCACGTTCAGCGCGAAGGCCAGCACCCGCACCATCATGCGTTCGTCGGTCTCCGACGGGTGGCGGGCCAGCGTGAGCGGGTGGTCGGCGTAGAGGCCGCGGTCCATGTCGGCGATCTGGAGCGCGGCTTTGAAGACGGTGGATTTGATGGCCATTGAGTCGGATGGTGCCTGACGGGCTCAGGGGCTTGGGGGGTTCAGGGCCTTAGGGCTTCTCGGCCAGTTGCTTCAAAGCCTTCAGGCCGGCCTCGAAGTCCTTGCCGACCATGCCGTCGGCGCCCAACGCCATCCAGCGGAAGAACGGGTTGCTGCCCATGTCGCCGTTCATCGCCCAGGCCACGCGGGTGCCGGCGCCGTCGGCGACGAGCGTGAACTCACCCTGGCTGGTGGTGCCGAAATCGGGGAAGTACAGGTCGTAGCCCAGCCGCTTGCCGGGCTCGGCGGCGGTGAAGGTCATCTTGCCGTCGCCCTCGCTCTTGCTCTTCCATTCCCAGGCGGCGCCGGCGCCGCTGGGCGCGCCGCTGTAGGCGATCTGCATGGCCGGATCGCGCTGGTGCCAGACCGACCATTCGTTCCAGCGGCGCGGGTCGGCCAGCAGGCCGTAGACCTTGTCGGGCGGCGCGGCGATGGTCGTGTTGCGCACCACGCTGAACTTCGGCGACAGCATCATGCCGCCGATCAGCAGCACGGCCACCATCAGCAGCACCACGCCCAGCAGCCACTTCAGGATCTTCATGTTCGCGCCTCGCTTCGAAGGGTTCGCCGGGTTCATTCCCCGACAGGCGCCCAGTGTGGCGCCTTCGGTCCCGCCCGGGCAAGGATGGCATCATCGCGGCTTCGCCGGGCATGAACCGGCGCTTGTCATTTGAAGGGTCCTTGCATGAGCGCTTCGCCCATCTCGAATTCGTTCTCTCATTCGTTCCCCCATGCGTTCAATGCCTGCCGCGCAGTGACCGCACTTGGGCCCGCGCTGGTGCTGTCGCTGGCGCTGATTGCGGGCTGGAGCCATGCCCAGGCCCAGACCGCACCGGCGAAGCCCGCCGCCAAGCCCGCTGCCGCACCGGCCAAGAAGGCCGCTGCCACCGGCGAAGGCAAGACGCTCAGCCTCGGCGGCGCCAGTGCAGTGGCCGATGGGGCGCCGCGGCGCGGCCTGCTCGACCGCGACGAGTTGCGCATCTGCCTGAAGGAAGAAGTGACCATCCGCACGCGCCTCGAAGAAGCCGAGAAGCTGCGCGCGGCGCTCAACGCCGAGAAGGGTCCGATCGAAGCCGATCGTGCCGCACAGAAGCAGGAGCGCGACGCGCTCGACACCCGCCAGCGCCAGTCCAGTGACGAGCTGAGCGCGAAGTTCAAGGCTTACGGTGCGCGCATCGAAGGCTGGAACAAGCGCGTGCTCGACTTCAACGAGGCCAAGAAGACCGGCGCCGCTGCCGACCGCGAACGCAAGGCGCTCGACGACGAACGCGCTGCCTTCGAGAAGGAGCGCCCGCTGCTCGACGCCGAAAAGACCGCGGTGGTCGCCCGGGTCACGGAAGACGTCAAGGTCTTCAACGAACGAGCCGGCAAGGTCGACGCCCGCTCGGCCGACTGGAACCGCCGCAACAACGAAGCCAACGACGCCAACCAGGCCCTCGAGGGTGACCGCAAGACCTGGGTCGCGACCTGTGCCAACCGCCGCTACCGCGAAGACGACGAAGCCGCGATCCGCCAGGGCAAGTAAGACCAGCATGAACAACCCCGCCTCAGGCACGGCACCGCAGAGCAACCCGCTGCTCCAAGATTGGCAGACGCCGCACGGCTTGCCGCCTTTTGGCCGGCTGGACGCAGCCCACTTCGAGCCCGCGCTGCACGAGGCGATGCGCGTGCACCGCGCCGAGGTTGAAACCATCGCCGCGCATGCCGCGGCGCCCGACTTCGGCAACACCGTGGCGGCCATCGATCAGGCCGGCCGGCTGCTCGACCGGGTGGCAGCGTGCTTCTACAACCTGACCTCCTCGGCCACCACCCCGGCACTTCAAGCGGTGCAACGCGCGCTGGCTGCGCCGCTGGCCGCGCACAGCAGCGCGGTGCTGATGCACCCGGCGCTGTTCGCACGGCTCGACGCCGTGCACCGGCAGCGCCATGCGCTGGGGCTCGATGCAGAACAGCGGCGCCTGGTCGAACGGCTGCATCTGGACAGCGTGCGTGCGGGCGCCCAGCTCGCTCCGGCGGCGCGCGGGCGCTACGCCGCGCTGATGCAGCAACTGGCCAGCCTGATGACGCGCTTTGCGCAGAACGTGTTGCACGACGAGAGCCACGGCATCGTCGCGCTGCCCGACGAGGCGGCGCTCGCGGGCCTGCCGGACTTCGTGCGCGCGGCCGCGCGGCAGGCGGCCGCCGAGCGCGGGCTGCCGGGGCATGCGATCACGCCGTCGCGTTCGCTGGTGGTGCCGTTCCTGACCTTCAGCACGCGGCGCGACTTGCGCGAAGCCGCCTGGCGTGCGTGGGTCGGCCGCGGTGAAAACGCGGGCGAGCACGACAACCGCGAGGTGGCACGCGACATCCTGCGCCTGCGCCGCGAGCAGGCCGCGCTGCATGGTCACGCCTGCTATTCCGACTACGCACTGGCCGACACCATGGCCGGCACGCGCCAGGCGGTGCAGGGCCTGCTCGACGAGGTCTGGCCGCGGGCGCTGACGGCGCTGGAGATCGAACGCCAGGCTCTGGCCGACGAGATGGCGGCGGCCGGCGAGAGCGCCGCGCTGCAAGCCTGGGACTGGCGCTTCTGGGCCGAGCGCGTGCGCTCGTCGCGTTATGCCCTGGACGACGCCGAGATCAAGCCGTACTTCAGGCTCGAGAACATGGTCGCGGCAGCGTTCGACTGTGCGCAGCGCCTGTTCGGCCTGCGCTTCACCCGCCGCGACGACCTGCCCGTGTACCACCCCGACGTGATCGGCTACGAAGTGCACGACGCTGCCGGCGCGCTGGTGGGTGTTTTCCTGCAAGACAACTTTGCCCGCGCCGGCAAACGCAGCGGCGCCTGGATGAGCAGCCTGCGCTGGCAGCGCCGCAACGGCGGGGAGGCACGGCCGGTCATCCTCAACAACAACAACTTCGCCAAAGGCGACGCGGCGGCGGGCGAACCGACGCTGCTGTCGATGGACGACGCGCGCACGCTGTTCCACGAGTTCGGCCACGGCCTGCACGGGCTGTTGTCCGACGTGACCTACCAGCGCCTCTCGGGCACCCAGGTGCTGCGCGATTTCGTCGAGCTGCCGTCGCAGATCTTCGAGCACTGGATCACCGAGCCCGAGGTGCTGCAATGTCACGCCCGGCACTGGCGCACGGGCGAGCCGATCCCGCGTTCGCAGATCGACAAGCTGCACGCCGCGCGGCGCTTCAACCAGGCTTACGAGACCGTGCGCTATACCGCGAGCGCGCTCGCCGACCTGGCGTTGCATTCGCGCACCGACGCCGAGCCGCCGCCCGACCTGGGCGCGTGGGAGGCCACGCTGTTGGCCAGCCTGGGCCTGCCGGCCGCAGTGGGCATGAACCACCGGCTGGTGCACTTCCAGCATCTCTTCGCCAGCGCCGGCTACGCGTCGCAGTATTACGTGTACCTGTGGGCCGAGGTGCTGGACGCCGACGGCTACGGCGCCTTCACCGAGGCCGGCAGCCCCTTCGACGCCGCGGTGGCCGAACGCCTGCGCCGGCACATCTACGCCGCCGGCAACAGCGTGGCGCCGCAGGACGCATACACCGCGTTCCGCGGCCGAGCCGCATCGGTCGTGCCGCTGCTCCACAAGCGTGGGCTGGTCATCTCGTAACCGCCGGAGCGCCGGCGAAGCCGGACCCCCGGCCCCTGCTGGGTTACATCGCCGCCTTGCCGAACAAGGCGTCCAAAGAGGCCAGGAAGGCCTTGAACTCCAGCGGCTTGGTCCAGTAGTCGGCAGCACCGGCGCGCAGCGCGGCGTCGATGTCCTCGGGCATTGCGTTGGCCGACAACGCGATGCACGGGATGCGCGCGGTGGCCGGGTCCGCCCGCAGCCGGCGCATCACCTCGATGCCATCGAAGTCGGGCAGTTGCATATCCAGCAGGATCAGGTCCGGCCCCAACTCGGCGGCCAGGGCCACGCCGCGCGTGCCGTCTTCGGCCACGGTCAGCACCAGGTCGCGCCGGCGTTCCAGCAACTGGCTGATGATGAGCGCGTTGACGGGGTTGTCTTCGATGTAGAGGATCTGCCGGCCTGGCATCGGCCCTGGTGCGGGCATGGCGGTGGGCGGGTCGGGGCCGTCGGCCACCTCTGCGCTGAGTGCGGTCTCGCTCGGCGCGGCCAGCCGGACTTCGAAGCAGGTGCCTTCGTCCGGCCGGCTCGTCACGCGCACGCTGCCACCCATGCCCTCGACCAACGCTTTGACGATGGCCAGCCCGATGCCGGTGCCTTCGACAGGCTGGGCCTCGCGACCCAGGCGGTTGAAGGGTTCGAAGAGCTGCTTGAGCTGCGCTTCGTCCATGCCGTAGCCGCTGTCGGTGACGCGCAGCACCACCCACTTGCCCTCAGCCGCCGCCTCGATGTGCACCTGACCGCCCGGCCGGTTGTATTTGACGGCGTTGGACAGCAGGTTCAGCAGCACCTGGCGCAGGCGCGTCGGATCGGCCAGGACCTGGAAGTCAAGTGCCCCGGTGCTCAGGTGGGGCTCGCGGCCGCCCGCGTCGACCCCCAGGCCGGCAGCCCCTGAAGCGGGCCCCAGCAGCGGCAACGTCTGCGCCACCAGCGGCGCCAGCGCTACCGGCTTGCAGGCAATGCGCAACTCGCCACTTTGCAGGCTGGCCAGGTCGAGCACGTCGTTGATCAACGCCAGCAGGTGGCGTCCGGCAGCATGGATGTGGTCCAGGCGCCGCCGTCGCGGGCTGCCGGGCACCTCTTCGGCCAGCAGCAGTTGGGTGAAACCCAGCACCGCGTTCAGCGGCGTGCGCAGTTCGTGGCTCATCCGGGCCAGAAAGCGCGACTTGGCGGCGCTCTCGCGCAGCGCGATCTCGCCTTCCTGGCGCATCGCGTCGGCGTCGCGCTGGGCCGTCACGTCCCAGGTCACGCCAATCCGGCGCAGCATCCGCCCATCGGCGTCCAGCACCGGCATCGAGCGGCTGGTCAGCCAATGCACTTCGCCATTGGGCCAGACGACACGGAACTCCTGGTCGACCGGCTGGGCGGTATGAATCTGTTCGTGCAGCTTGCCGCTGATGAGGGCGCGGTCGTCGGGGTGTACGCAGGCCAGGCGCTCAGCGGCGTTCATCGCACCCGGGCGCGGCGCGTGGCCGCGCAGGCGCCACATCTGCTCGTCCCAGAGCGTCTGGCCGGTCACCAGGTCCAGCTCCCAGGTGGCCAGGCCGACCGCGCGCGTAGCCAGTGCCGCGCGGTCGGCCGCGCTGCGCAACGCCCGCTCCGCGCTGTGGCGCTCGGTAATGTCGATGACCACGCCGTACAACAGCGTGTCGTCGACGCCGCCGCCGACCTCGCGCCGCGAGTGGCTGACCAGCTGCCGCTCGCTGCCGTCGGCGCGCACGATGCGAAAGGCCAGCTCGTTCGATTCGCGGCCACTGCTCGTCCAGGAAGCGAAGGACTGCTCCACCGCGTTGCGGTCGGCCGGGTGCACGTACTGCGGCACCCATTGCGTCACCAATGGTGCCGGGCCATCGGGCGGCAGGCCGAACACGGCGCAGAGCGTGTCGCTCCACTGCGGCTGCGCGCTGCGGCCCTGCACGATCCAGTGGCCGATACCAGCCGTGCGAGTGACGAGCTCGAAGCGCCGCATCAGCCCGGCCGCGCGTCGCGTCTGCTCGACGCGTTCGGTGACGTCCATCGCCACGCCGACGAAGGCCACCGCGTTGCCGGTTTGGTCGCGCTGGACGACGCGGCGCATCAGCACGTCGCGCCAGGTGCCGTCGCTGCGGCGGTATCGCGCTTCCATATCGGTGGGGCGGTTAGTCGCCAGTGCGGCCTGGGCCGAGGCCATCACCTGCGGCAAGTCGTCCGCGTGGATCAGCGCGCGCACCGCTTCGATCGACAGGCCCTCGGGATGCGCCGGGATACCCAGCACGCGGAAGGCCTGTTCGTTGTAGTGCACGCGCTGGGTTGTCAGGTCGTGGCGCCAGATCGCGATACCACCGAGGTCGACAGCCAGCGCCAACTGCGATTCCAGCTCACCGGCCGTCTGGGCCAGCCGGAACGGCTCGGAGTCGTCCATCAGCAGGCCCAGCAAGCGCTCTGGCCGACCGTCGTCGCCGTTCTTGACGATCCACTGTGACTGCACCCGGCGCAGCGTGCCGTCGGGCTGTCGGATGCGGTAGCGAAAGCTGTAGTGGCCAGCTTGCCGCATCGATTCGCGAAAGTACAGTCCCACCGCGTTACGGTCGGCGGCGGCTAGGCGGGCCACGACGTCGGCCAAAGCCGGCGCACCGGCCTGCGGGGCCATGCCGAAAAAGCTGTAGACCTGTTCGTCCCAGTACGAGTGCGCACCATGCACGTCGCGTTCCCACACGCCCAGCCGGCCGAAGCCGCGCGCCAGGTCGAGCAGCTCGCGCAGGCGCTGCGCCTCGCCGCGGGCGGCCACGACCTCGGCCCGCGTCACGGCCAGTTCAGCCCGTACGGCGGTGAGCTCGGCGTGCAGGTCCGGCGCATCGTTGGCGCCGTGCAGCGTAGGGGCAGGTTGGGATGGCATCTCTGGAGGTGCTGCGAAGTATCGCCGGGGGCCGGGGCGGCGTGAGCGCACGAGAGCTATCGACAATCGCCGACGTGGCAGAAGTTGACATGATGGGGAACAAGACTGTCGGGCCGAACTGGCTCAAGGCGCCGGTGGCCGGCGCGGTGGCGGTGGCGGTGGGCGACGTGGTCGCCGAGGGCGCACCGCTGTTGCTTGACGCAGCGGCGGTGGGTTGTGCCGGGGCGGCGGTTCAGGCGCCGACTGCGGTCCATTTGCGATCGCGGCACAACGCAGCCGAAGGCCACACCAGGAGTTGCAGCGCCGGACGCCGGCCGACGGGCTGGTCACCGGCACCGGCACAGTGGGTGGCGCAGCGGTTGCCGTGCTGGCCTACGACTACACCGTGCTGGTCGGCACGCAGGGTGCGTTCAACCACGCCAAGGCCGATCGGCTGCTCGAACTGGCTGCGCGGCGTGTTCGACCGGCAGCGGATCCTGCAAACCGTGTTCGATGCCGGCAGCGTGATCGAACTGCGGCCCGACTTCGGCCCTGCGACAAGCTCGCGCGTTTCATGCAGCTGGCAGTCGCCCGCGGCTGGCCGTTGGTGAAGCTGGTCGACACGCCGGGGTTCATGGTCGGCCCGGCCGCTGCCTCGGCGGGGGGCGTTCATCGACCCGTGGTGAGCGGCGAAGGCCCGGCTGCATCGCCCCACGCCGGGCGTAGGCCCCGGCTGCATCGCCCCACGCCGGGCGAAGGCCCGGCTACATCGCCCTGAACCGCCACCCCCAGGCCTGGCTGACCGCCAGCTTCTCGGCGTGGTTCTTCAAGTGCAGTGTGTAGCGGCCGAGCTCGTCGCGCGTGGCCCGCCCAATCTGGCTGGCGCGCACGATGGTGCCGCGGTGAATCTGCCAGAACTCGTCGGGGTCCAGCCCATCGGCGAGTTCGCGCAGCGACTTGCGCACGTGCGCCTCGTCGTTCAGCGTGACGACGCGGGTGTACTTCTCGTCGCTCTGGAAGAACAGGATGTCGTCGATACCAAACAGCTTGATCGTGTCGCCGACGCTCGCACTGACCCAGCGCAGCCGCGGCGGTGTCGGCGATTCGGCGCCCTGGCGACGCGCCAGTTGTTCCACCAGCGTGGCCAGGTCCGGCGCCGCGGCGCACGCCGCCAAGCGCTCGCGCAGCCGCACCACCGCCTGCGCCAGCCGCTCGGCGCCGATCGGCTTGAGCAGGTAGTCCACCGCGCCGGCCTCGAAAGCCGCCACGGCGTGGTTGTCGTGCGCCGTGGTGAAAACCACCTGGCAGCGCCCGCTGGCCGCGCGCGCCACGTCCATCCCGCTGCTGCCGGGCATGCGGATGTCGAGGAAGGCGATGTCGGGCGACAAGGCATCGAGCGCCTCGATGGCGGAGGGGCCGTCTTCGCACTCGGCGGCAATCTGCAACTCGGGCCAGGCCTCGGCGAGCATCCGCCGCAACTCGTCGCGCGGCAGGTGTTCGTCGTCGGCAATCAGCGCGCGTGGTGGGTTAGGCACGTCACTCCTCCATCGGCAGTGTGAGCGTGGCCGCCACGCCACCTTCGGCACGTGCGCGCAGCGTGAGCCCGGCGCACTCGCCGTGCATCTGCGCCAGGCGGGCCCGGATGTTGGCCAGGCCGATGCCGCTGCCGGCGGTGTCCGCCGCGCCGAAGCCGGCGCCGTCGTCGGCCACCGTGACTTCGAGTCGCCCGTCGGCCGCGCGCTGCGCCGACACGACGATGTGCGCCGGCCCCACCTTCGGTTCGACGCCGTGGCGCACGGCGTTCTCGGCCAGCGAGATCAGCATCAGCGGCGGGCAGGGGGCATCGCGTAGCGCTTCGGGCAGCTCGATCGCGTAGCTCAGACGCGGCATGCGCGAGCGCATCAGCGCGAGGTAGGCGCGCACGAAATCGACCTGGCTGCCGAGCGTGGATGCAGCCACCGTGCCGTCGCTGCGCAGGCGCGGGATGGCGCCGCGCAGGTACTCGGCCAGGTGGTCGATCATCAAGGTGGCGCGCGACGGGTCGGTGGCGATCGCGCTGCGTACGCCGGCGAGTGTGTTGAACAGGAAGTGCGGCTCGACCTGGGCCGCCAGCACCGACAGGCGCAACTCGGCTTCGCGGCGCTGGGCCAGCGCCCGCGCCAGTTCGGCCTCATGCGCCAGCGCGAGCAGGCCGTTGCGTTCGCGTCCCCAGCGCAGCAGCGCAAAGCCGCCCGCCAAGCTGTACGTGACGAGCGCCATCGACAGGTGGCTGAGCAGGTTCGGCGGCGCTGGTTTGGTGCCCATTGCCTCGGCGGATGCGACGCTCGGCGATGAAGCGGCGGGCTCGGGGTCGCGAATCATCACGCCGATGGTCAGCGCGACGCGCTTGCGCTGGCCCTGGGCATCGACGGCGCCGGTCCATTCGGCGATCTGCTGCTTGACCGGCTCGGCACCCCACTCGTTGAAGGCGGCGATTGCCAGCACCAGGGCCATCACGACCGTCACCAGGCCGGACCATTCGAGCCGCGCCGGCCAGCCCTGGCGACGTACCAGGCTGCCGAGCCAGGGGCCGGCGAAGAGCGGGAGGACGATCACCAGCGACACCTGCATCAGCGCGCCCCACGGCGGCGCCATCGGTGCGCCGAGGACCACGCCGCTGAAGACCAGCGTGGCCGTCGCGACGATCAGCAGGCCCAGCCGCAACGCTCGCCCGCGCGCCCAGGCGGGGCTGAACACCGGGAAGCGGCGGTAGGCGGTGAGCCAGCCGTGGTCGCGGCCGGCGATGGCGTCGGGCAGCGGGGTGTCGAGCGCGGGGGCGGGATCCGCGGCGGACGGCAGCGGCGCCGATGACCCTGACATCGCGCTGCCTGGGCTGGCGGCAGCGGTGGGGCTGGTTGAGGTGTGCAGGGGCAGCGTCGACATGGGCCGGCAGCTTAATCCTGCGACCGCGCTGCGTGAGGCGCGGCGATGAAGCCGGCCGCTGCCGCGACGGGCAGGGTCCGCGACGCGACGGGACACAATCGCGCGGATGAAACGGCACCGTGCGTTGCGCACACCACTGCGGCCTGTGGGTCGCCGGCAGGTGCTCGGCGAGGCGGTCGGCATCGCCGCCACGTTGGGCGCAGCAGTCCTATGGCCGCGGCGCGTGGCGGCCGCTGTTGCCAGCGCCACGCCAACCGACCTGCGCTGGACCGACACCGTGCGTCAGCGCACCCTGCCGTTGCTGTTGCGCCTGCCTGCGGGCGACGCGCCTTGTGCCGTCGTGCTGCATTCGCATGGCCTGGGCGGCAGCCGTGAAGGCGGCGCGGCTTGGGGCCAGGCGTGGTGCGACGCCGGCTTCGCGGTGCTGCACCTGCAACATCCGGGCAGCGACAGCGCGATCTTCCGCGGCGGTGCCAGCGGGCTGCTGGCTGCGGCCAGCGCTGAGCAGCTCATCGCGCGTGCCGGCGACGTGCGCTTTGTGCTTGACGAGCTCGAACGTCAGCAGCGCACCGGCGCTGCGCAGTGGCAGCGTTTGCGGCTCGACGCGCTCGGCCTGTCGGGCCACTCATTCGGTGCCGTGACAGCGATGGCCGTCGCCGGTCAGCGTTACCCGGTGCCGGGCGACCTGGCCGACCCGCGGCCGCGGGCCTTCATCGCCTTCAGCCCATCGCCGGGACCAGCCGGCCGCAGTGCGATGCCCCTGGCGCAGCAGTTCGGCGCGATCACGCGGCCGATGCTGTTGATGACGGGCTCGCACGATGGCGACCCCCTTGCCACACCCGGTGGCGGCCGCGACGCGGCGCGCAGTACCGGTGGCTACCGCGCCAGCGTCTACGAAGGCCTGCCGCGCGGCCAGCGTGCCCTGCTTTGGTTGGACGGTGCCGACCACATCAGCTTCGGCGGCGGCCGCCCCGGCGAGGGCGATCGCGACGGCGGCTTCCTCAGCCGCTTCGTCGGCTTGAAGCGTGAACGCGCCGCGTCCGACGGCGAGCAGCGCCACCACGCGCTGATCCAGCGCACCAGCGGGCTGTGGTGGCGTGCCCACCTGCTGGGCGACAACGACGCTGCCGCCGCGCTGCGCGGGCCGGTGGCCCGCGAAGGGCTGGCCGGCGCGGACCGGTGGGCGGTCGACTGAAGTCCACCGCGGCAACCACAAACACCAACAAGGAGACACCCATGTTCCGCACGGCAATAGCCGGCAGCCTGCCCAAACCCGCCTGGCTGGCCGAGACCAACAAGCTCTGGCCCGAATGGAAGAGCGACGGCGCCGAACGCGCGCAGGCCCAGATCGACGCGACACGGCTGTGGATCAAGGCCCAGGAAGATGCGGGCCTGAGCGTCATCGGCGACGGCGAGCAGGCACGCCAGCACTTCGTGCACGGCTTCCTCGAACGGGTCGACGGCATCGACCGCGAGCACAAGGTCGAGATGGGTATCCGCGCCGACCGCTACAAAGCGATGGTGCCGCAGGTGGTGGCTGCGCCCGTGCTGCAAGGCCGCGTGCACGAGGCCGAAGCCCGCTGCCTGCGTGCGTCGACCACGCGCACCACCAAGTTCACCTTGCCCGGGCCGATGACCATCGTCGACACCGTGGCCGACCGCTTCTATGGCGACAAGGTCAAGCTCGCCTTTGCCTTCGCCGAGTTACTGAACCAGGAAGCGCTGGCATTGCAGGCGGACGGCATCGACATCGTGCAGTTCGACGAGCCGGCCTTCAACGTCTACATGGCCGAGGCGGCCGACTGGGGCGTGGCAGCGCTCGAACGCGCCGCGCAGGGCCTGACATGCAAGACGGCAGTGCACATCTGCTACGGCTACGGCATCCCGGCCAACGTGGCGTGGAAAGAGACGCTGGGCCACGAGTGGCGGCAGTACGAGCAGGTCTTTCCGGCGCTGGCCAGGAGCCGCATCGACCAGGTCAGCCTGGAGTGCGCGCACTCGCACGTGCCGATGGACTTGATGGCGTTGCTGGCGGGCAAGGAGGTGATGATCGGTGTCATCGACGTCGCCAGCGACGTGGTCGAGACAGCCGATGAAGTGGCCGAGACCATCGGGCGCGCGTTGCAGTTCGTGGCGCGCGACAAGCTCATCGCGTGCACCAACTGCGGTATGGCGCCGATGGCGCGCGAGGTGGCCGAGGCCAAGCTGCGTGCACTGGGCGAAGGCGCGCGGCGCGCCGGGTCACGATGAAGCTGTCGCGTCTGTGGCAGCCCGGTCGGCTGCTGTTCTGGCAGATGGTGTTCTTCAACCTGATGTCGTCGGTGTGCACCTGGGTGATGCGGGCCTTCCCGCTCAACACCTTGGGCCTGTGGCTGGTGGCCCTGGTGGCGCTGCTCAACGTGGCCTTCGGCATGGCCGCGGCGTGGCGGCTGGTTCGTGAAGAACCGCCCGCGGTTCAGCCGCGCAGCGGCGCCAGCACCACCGAGCCGAATTCGCGCTGATACAGGACGCTCAGCACGCCCGCCGTCGCCGCCGCCAGCATGGCCCACGGCGAGAAGAACCACGCTGTCGCCGCAAGCGCCATGCAGTCGCTCAGGCGAAGAAGTGCTTCGTCACGTCGGCGATACGGTTGCCGAAGGCCTTGGCGGTGGCGATGTCGCCCGGCACCATCTGGTCGGCCGATGCGTCGGACGGTGTCGCCGTCATCAGGCCCGAGGACGAGCCGACGTAGTTGATGTCGTCGCGCGTGGCGGCCTTGCTGTTGCTGGGCATCATCCCGGTGCCGACCCACAACATGCTGTGCTGCTGGCTGAGCGTGAACAGGTAGTGCAGCGTCGATAGCTTGTCGCCGTTCATGGTGGCCGAGTTGGTGAAGCCGGCCGCCAGCTTGTCCTTCCAGGCTTGCCCGAACCACGGCTTGCTGCTGGCGTCGGCGAACTTCTTGAACTGCCAGCTCACGCTGCCCATGTAAGTGGGGCTGCCGAAGACGATGGCGTCTGCCGCGGCCAGCTTGTCCCAGCCGCCTACCCCGTCTACGGTCGGCAGGTTGCCCTCAGCGTCGACGGCCAGCAGCGTGCCGCCGCTGGTCGAGGCGACGGCTTCGGCGATCTTGGCGGTGTGGCCGTAGCCGCTGTGGAAGACGATGACGATCTTGCTCATGGTGGTGGACTGCTTTCGTTCGGTGGGTGAAACGGTTGCGGCGGATCAATCAGTTCGGTGGCGGGGCCAGGTCGAAGACCAGCACCTCGGCTTGCTCGCCGCCTTCGAGGACCAGCGCGGGCTCGCCTTCGATGCACACAGCGTCACCCGCGGCCAGTGGGCGGTCGTTGACGCGCAGCGCACCGCGGATCAGGTGCACGTAACTGATGCGCTTCGGGTCCAGCGGCAGCTCGGCGCGCTCGTCGGCGTCGAACAGGCCTGCGCGGATCGACGCATCGGCGTGGATCGTCACCGAGGCCTCGCGGCCGTCCGGCGAAGCCACCAGCGCCAGCCGGCCACGCTTGGCCGCGGCGTCGAAGTGCTTCTGCTCGTAGCTGGGCACGATGCCGCGCCGGTCGGGCAGGATCCAGATCTGCAGGAAGTGCGTCGTCTGGCCGGCTGCGTGGTTGAACTCGCTGTGCATCACGCCGGTGCCGGCGCTCATACGCTGCACGTCGCCGGGGCGGATGACGCCGTCGGGTTTGGTGCGGTCGCCACTCCCGTTCCCCATCGAGTCCTGGTGGGCGATCGCGCCGTCGAGCACATAGCTGACGATCTCCATGTCGCGGTGACCGTGGGTGCCGAAGCCAGTGCCCGCGGCGATGCGGTCTTCGTTGATGACGCGCAGGTTGCCCACGCCCATGTGGGCCGGGTCGTGGTAGTCGGCGAAGCTGAAGCTGTGGAAGCTCTTCAGCCAGCCGTGGTCGGCAAAGCCGCGTTTGGTGGACTCGCGCAGGGTGATCATGGGCAGCTCCTTGGTGAGCCACCAATGTAGGAACCGCAGCGCGTGCCGAGGTGGCGCGCGCTTGTAGACCCCGTTCAAATAAGATGAAGCGATGCCCGCCGAACGCTCACAAGCCCTGACGCCCGAAGCGCTGGCGATGATGGACACCATCGCCCGCACCGGCAGCTTTGCAGCCGCCGCGCGCGAACTCGGCAAGGTGCCGTCGGCGCTGACCTACAGCGTGCGCCAGCTCGAAGAAGCACTCGACGTGCTGCTGTTCGACCGCAGCTCGCGCCAGGCGCAGTTCACGGCAGCCGGTGCGGAGCTGTTGCACGAGGGCCGGCGCCTGATGCAGGAGATTGACGCCGTCGCCAGCCGTGTGCGCCGCGTTGCCAGCGGATGGGAGACGCAGTTGTCGATCGGCATCGAAGACATCCTGTCGATCCCGACGGTGTTCGAGCTGGTCGAAGCTTTCTGTGCTTCGTGCCCGTCGAACGCGCTCGGGCCCGATGGCGTGCGCGAGATACCGGCGACGCGCCTTCGGCTGCGTACCGACGTGCTGACCGGCACCTGGGAGGCGCTGCTGACGCGCCAGGTCGATCTGGCGATCGGCGTCAGCGGCACTTACGAGAATCCGGGCGATATCGAAGTGCGGCCGTTGGGTGAACTCGCCTTCGTCTTCTGCGTCGCGCCGCACCACGCGCTGGCGGGTGCACCCGAGCCGATCACCGATGCACAGCTCGTGCACCACCGCGCGATCGCGGTCGGCGACACCGCGCAGCGCCTGACGCCGATGACGGTGAACCTGCTTCCCGGGCAGGACGTGCTGACGGTGCCGAACATGCGCGCCAAGCTCGAAGCGCAACTGCGCGGGCTGGGCTGCGGCTTCATCAACGAGCCACTGGCGCGGCCGCATGTCCAAGCCGGCCGGCTGGTCGTCAAGCGCACCGAGCGGACCACGCCGACGGCGTCGATGAGCTATGCGTGGCGCGCCGAACGCGGCCCGCTGGGCCTGGGCCGGGCGCTGGCGTGGTGGCTCAAGCAACTGGAAAGCCCGACGACCCGGCAGGCGCTGCTGGAGCGGCATGCCGGGCCGTTGAACTGAAGACGGGCACTGGCCCGAATTCAGAAGTTTTCAGATTTCCCGATCGCATCGTGGGTGATGCGGCACGCACAGTGACGGCGCCCGCGGAACGTGGGCACACACCACTCACAAGGGGGATCTCATGAACCGTCGACTCTTCCTGGCGCTGGCCGTGGCGGCAGCCGCCATGCCCGCAGCGGCTTCCGACAACGGACCGTCCTGCTCGAACCAGACAACGCGCGGCAGTTGGGTCTACACCTGCGAAGGCACCTTGCCGACGATGGCCCAGACCAACACGCGATTGCTCGGCAGCTGTGTCGCCACGCGTCAGGGCTACTTCACGTGCAGCGGCAACGCCAACCTGGGCGGCCAGGTGCTGACGCAGACCTTGGAGGGCCAGGCCAACACGGCGCCCAACTGCACCGGCACCATTACCTACGCCAACACCGTCGGCGGCCAACCGGCGGGAACGCTGGACATCTACTTCGTGGTTTCGCGCAACGGCGATGTCATCGACGGCCTGCCCACCAACAGCGGCGGCGTGCTCGCCTGCAAACTCCATCGCATCAGCGGGGGCTGATCCGGCAGACTGCCGGCATGGCAGTCTTGTCTGTACCCAGCGCCGATGGACCAGCCGGCGACGAGCCGCTGCAGTACGACGGCGGTCGCATCCAGATCGACCTGGCGGCGCGGCGCTTGACGGTCGATGGGCACGCAGCCGCGGTCGGCAGCCGCGGCTTCGAGCTCTTGGCGGAACTTGTGCGCGCCGAGGGCAGCGTCCGTACCAAGGCCGAGTTGCTGGCCAGGGTCTGGCCCGGCGTGGTGGTGGAAGAGAACAACCTGCATGTGCAGGTCAAGGCTCTGCGCCGGCTGCTCGGCGGGGGCGCCATTGCCAGCGTGCATGGCCGCGGGTACGCGATGCTGTTGCGGCCCGATGCGGCGCCGGCGCAGCGCCTGTTCGGCCGCGATGCACTTCTCGCCGCGGCCACCGCGCTGTTGGCTGCCGCGTCGACGCGCTTGTTGACGCTGCACGGACCGGGCGGTGTCGGCAAGGCGCGCGTGGCGCGTGCACTGTTCGAGCAGCAGCCGGCATGGCCTGATGGACGGTTTTTCGCCGCGCTCGACAGCCTGCGCGATGCCGGCGAGTTCCCGGCAGCGCTGTAACGCGCGCTCGGCCTGCGCCCGGAGAGCGCCGTGGCGCCGATGTCGCTGCTGTGCAGCCACCTGCGCGAGCGGCGTGTGCTGCTGGTGTTGGACAACGCCGAGCTCCTGCGCGAGTTGCCGCCACTGCTGCTGGCCCTGCTGGAAGCCGCACCCGCGCTGAAAGTCCTGTTGACCAGCCGCATCCGTGTAGGGCTGGCTGCCGAGGTGATGCTTGAAGTGGCACCGCTGCCGGTGCTGGCCGCGTCCGCGGTAGCGGCGAACGGTGTCGGGGCGCCGTCGGCCGTATTGGCCTTGTTCATGCAGCGTGCGCTGGAAAACGGCCACGCGGTGAACCCCGCCGACCGCGCCACGGCGCTGCGCATCTGCGCCCGCTTGGATGGTCTGCCGCTGGCGCTGGAGCTGGCCGCTGCGCGGCTGAGGGCGATGAACCTGACCACGCTGGAAGACGAGTTGACGCGCTCGCTGCGCGGCGTCGGCGGTGGGCAGGACCCGCCGCCGGCCGCCAGCGCAGCCTGCAAGACACCTTGTGCTGGAGCGCCGGACTGTTGTCGCCGGGTGCGCGGCGGTTGCTGCGGCGGCTGGCGGTGTTTCGCGGCGGCTTCCATCTGCCCGGGCTGCTGGCAGTTTGCGGCGACGATGAAGGGGCCGGCGAGCGCGCGACTTTGCTGGACCGGCTGACCGCGCTGATCGAAAGCCACCTCGTGAAGCGGCACGATGGCGCCGGTGGCCAGACGCGCTACACGATGCTGGAGACCGTTCGGGAGTTCGCCGCAGAAGGGCTGGCCAGCAGCGGCGAGGCCGACGCGGTGGCTGCACGCCACGCCGGGTGGTGCATGCACTTCGCAGCGCAGCAGGGCGGGGCATTGCGTGGCAACCAGCGCGCCGCGGCTCTCGCCGCACTGCAGCTCGAACGCGGCAACCTGCACGCGGCCTTGCAGCATCTGATCCATGTTCGGCGCGACGCGCTGGAGGCGTCACGGCTGTGCGGCGATTTGGCGTGGTGGTGGTACTTCAGCGGCTCGATGATCGAAGGTCGGCAGTGGCAGGACGCAGCGTTGACGCTGCCGGCGCCGGAGGCCGCGTCGTCTGAGGCCCGCGCCGAGTTCTGCCGCCAGCGCTCGCGCAATCTCTCGGGTGTCTGCAAGCTGCACTTTTATCTGGGCGACAGCGAGTCGGCGCTCGCCGCCGGCCATGAGGCGGTCACGCTGGCACGTGGCGGCAGCGACCGTGAAGCCCTGGCCTACGCGCTGTACCACCTGGCGCTGCCTATGCGACGCCAGTCGGCTGCCGCTTGCATTGGTCTGCACGACGAAGCGCGCACGATCTTTGCTGCGCTGGGCGACCGGTGGGGCGAGGCTCTGGTGGTCTCGTACGGCGGGATCCCTCTGGCCTTCGATGCCACCCGATCTGCCGAGGCCGAGCGACGCCTGGGCGCCGGCCAGGCACTCTTCAACCATCTCGGCGATGCCTGGGGCGCCACCATCGCCGACCAGTACCTGAGTGTCATGGCCCTGCGCCAAGGCGACCTTGCGCAGGCGCGGCAGCGCGGCCAGCGCGTGCACGACGCGGCGCTGGCACTGGACGACGGCTTTCGCACCGCGAGTGCCTTGCACCAGCTGGCGCGGGTGGCGATCGCCGAGGGGCATTGGCAAGAGGCCGAGGCCACGCTGCTGCGCGCGGTGCGCGTGAACGCCGACCAGGGCCGGCTGGGCTACGCCGGCAAGCTGCTGCGCCAGGCGGCGCGCTTGCTGGTGCGGCGCGGCCAGGCGCGGCTGGCCGCTCGCGTGTTCGGTGCTGCGGCGGTCGACCGCGGGCCGGTGCAGATGCCGGTGATCTTGGCCGAAGAAGACGAGGCCTGCGATGCAGCGCGCGAATCGGCGCGCGAGCGCCTGCGGGGCCGCGCGGTGCGGGTACCAGCGGGCGCCAGAATCCGCCGATGGACCCGAGCTACCGCGGCCGTTTCGCGCCCACGCCTTCCGGCCCGCTGCACGCAGGCTCGCTGGTCGCGGCGCTGGCCAGTTGGCTCGACGCACGCGCGCGCGGTGGCCGCTGGTTGTTGCGCATCGAGGACGTCGATGGGCCGCGCTGCGTGGCGGGCATGGACGCCGTGATCCTGGCGCAACTGGCCGCCTGTGGGCTGCACGCCGACGAGCCGCCGTGGCACCAGGCGACGCGCGGCGCGCTTTACGCGCAGGCCGCCGCAGCGTTGCGCGAGGCAGGCCACGCCTACCCCTGCAGCTGCACACGGCGCGAGATCGACGACGTGCTCAACGCCGGTGGCACCGGGCACGAACGCCACGCCGAACGCGTCTATCCCGGCACCTGCCGCGGCGGCCTGCACGGCAAGCCAGCCCGTGCGCTGAGGCTGCGGGTGCCTGGCGGCGACGTGCAGTGGCACGACCGGCGCCTTGGCGCGCAGGTGCAGGACGTGGCGCGCGAGGTCGGCGACTTCGTGCTGCAACGCGCCGACGGACCGTGGGCCTACCAGCTGGCCGTGGTGGTGGACGACGCGGCGCAAGGCGTCACCCACGTCGTGCGCGGCGAGGATCTGGCCGACAACACCGCGCGCCAGATCGTGCTGCAGCGCCTGCTCGGCCTGCCGACGCCGCGCTACCTGCACACGCCGGTGGTGATGGCGGCCGACGGTCACAAGCTCAGCAAGCAGAACGGCGCGACGGCGCTGGACACGACCGATCCGCTGGCAGCGCTGCGGGCGGCAGGCTCGGTGCTCGGATTGCCGGCCTTGCCGGGGCACACGCCAGCCGATTGGCTGGCCGCCGCGATGCCCGCATGGGCTGGCATCATCGCGGCCCTTTCATCCAATCCAGAACTGTCATGACGACCACCGCATCCGGCCTGCAATACGAAGACACCGTGCCCGGCACCGGCGCTGAAGCCACTGCCGGCCAGCACGTCAAGGTCCATTACACCGGCTGGCTGTACGACCCGACGGCGGGCAACCAGCGCGGCAAGAAGTTCGACAGCAGCAAGGACCGCGGCCAGCCCTTCGCCTTCGGCCTGGGCGAAGGGCAGGTCATCCGCGGCTGGGACGAAGGCGTGCAAGGCATGAAGGTCGGTGGCACGCGCGTGCTGACGATTCCGGCCGACCTGGGCTACGGCGCACGCGGTGCCGGCGGCGCGATCCCGCCGAACGCGACGTTGGTGTTCGAAGTCGAGTTGCTCGGCGTTTAAGCCGTCGCGCGGCGCCCGCCCAGAAAAAAGCCCGGCGATTGCCGGGCTTGATTCAAGCAGGCGGTGCGGCTATATCAGCGCGCCGCGCCGCCCTGGCGCGGGCCGCCCTTCGAGAAGGTCTTGCCGGCCGGCTTGAAGCCACGCCCGGCCGGTTGACCCGGGCGCGCGCCGAACGGCTTGCCGCCGCCACCACCACCGCCGGCACCCGGGCGACCCGGGCCGCCCGGCTTGTGGGCGAAGGGCTTGCCGGCGCCGAAGGTCTTGACAATCGGCTTCGGCTCGACGCGCTTGGGCTCCAGGCCGACGATCGTGGCCACCGGCATGCGCTGGGTCGTGAAACGCTGGATGCGCTGGATCATGCCGGCGTCGCGGCGCTCGGCCAGCGTCACCGCCAAGCCCGAACGGCCGGCGCGCCCAGTGCGGCCGATGCGGTGGACATAGTCCTCTTCCTTCATCGGCAGGCCGTAGTTGATGACGTGGCTGATGCTCGGCACGTCGATGCCGCGCGCGGCCACGTCGGTAGCTACCAGCACGCGCAGTTGCTGGCTGCGCAGGCCTTGCAGCACCCGGTTGCGGCGGCCTTGCGGCATGCCACCGTGCAGCGCGGCGGCGTGGTGGCCCATCTGCGCCAGGCGGTCGGCCAGCCAGTCGGCGTCGCGCTGGGTGCTGGTGAAGACGAGGGCCTGTTCGACGCTGCGCTCGGTGAGGATGTGATCGAGCAGCGCGTTCTTGTGCGCGTGGTCGTCGGCCCAGTGCAGGCGCTGTTCGATGTCGGCGTGCGCTTCGGTGTGTGAGGCGACTTCGATGCGCTCGGGGTTCTTCAGCAGCTCTTCGGCCAGCCGGCCGACGAAGCCCGCAAAGGTGGCGCTGAACATCATCGTCTGGCGCGTCTTCGGGGTCGCTTCGGCGATGTGGTGGATGGGTTCGATGAAGCCCATGTCCAGCATGCGATCGGCCTCGTCGAGCACCAGCAGTTCGATGCCCGAGAGCACCGCCTTGCCGGACTCCATGTGGTCGATCAGGCGGCCCGGCGTCGCGATCAGGATGTCAAGCGGGCCACGCAACGCGGCGAGTTGGGCGCCGTAAGGCACGCCACCGACGACGGTGGCCACACGCAGGCCGCGGATGTGGCGGCCGTGGTCGACGGTGGCCTTGGCGACTTGCAGCGCCAGTTCACGCGTCGGGGTCAGGATCAGCACCTTGCAGCCGCGGTACTGCTGCTCGCGCGGCAGGGCGCGGTTGGCGATGATGCGCATCAGCGCCGGCATCACGAAGGCGGCAGTCTTGCCGCTGCCGGTGTTGCTGCTGACCATCAGGTCCTTGCCGGCCAGCGCCAGCGGCACGGCGCGCAACTGGACTTCCGTGGCTTGGGTGTAGCCGGCGTCGACGCAGGCTTGCACCAAGTGGGCGTGAAGGCCCAGGTTCTCGAAACTCATTTTGATTCTTCCAACTCAGTCGCAAACACGGCACGGCCAAAGTGGCCTCACCGTGGGGTGAAGTCGCATCAACACATGAGAGCCCCGCGGGTGGTGCTGAACAGCACCGGGGGCATCGTGGATCAGGGCGACGGCATCGCCGCCGACCCGATAGATGCGAGCCACGGTCTTTAAGCCGGGCTGCGAAGGTCAGAGGGGATGAACTTAAGCGCTGGAGTGTAGCGCCTTTCTACTTCCCGTCTCGGGTTATTACTGAGGCAAGCCCTGTACGCGCGGCGCGAGCGCCACCCAGACGGGGTGCAACCTGCCCGGAAGATCGGGCAATTCGCCGAGGTCGACGCGGCTCTCTTCGGGCGAGTGGAAGTCGCTCCCGCGCGACGCGAGTAGGTCGAATTCGACAGCGGTTTCGGCATAGCGCACCTGCTCGGTGTGCGAATGGCTGCCGGTCAGCACCTCGACACCGCGGCCACCGTGGGCGATGAATTCGGTAAACAGCGCGTACTCGGCGGTGGGGCCGAAGCGGTAGCGCGCCGGGTGGGCGATGACGGCGATGCCACCGGCATCGCTGATCCAGCGCACCGCATCTTTCAAGCGCGCCCACGCATGCGGCACGTAGCCCGGTTTGCCTTCGGTCAGGTAGCGGCGGAAGACTTCGTGCGTGGCGGCGCACACGCCAGTCTCGACCAGGAACCGCGCGAAGTGCGTGCGTGAAATCAGGTCGGGGTTGGTGACGTACTTCAGCGCGCCCTCGAACGCCCCTTCAATCCCGACGGCGGCCAGGCCCGCTGCCATCAGCCGTGCGCGGTCGCGCCGGCCATTGCGCGTGGCGGCCAGGCCTTCGCGAAGGGCGCTGTCCTCGGCATCGAAACCCAGGCCGACGATGTGAACCGTCTCGCCGGCGAAGCTGACGCTGATCTCGACGCCGGTGAGGAAGGCCATGCCCAGGTCGAGCGCGGCTTCACGGGCACGTGGCAGGCCGCCGATTTCGTCGTGGTCGGTCAAGGCCCAGAGCTCGACCCCTTGTGCTGCGGCGCGCGCAGCAATCGCTTCCGGCAGCAGCGTGCCGTCGGAGACGTTGCTGTGGCAGTGCAGGTCGGCGTTGAGCAAATGATTCATCTCGACCCCCACGCGACGGGTGCGTCGCGCCGCCCCCCGAGGGGGCCGCGGGCCGGCAAGGCCGCGCAGCGGCCCCTGCGGGTCCGATCGCGGCCCGGCGCTCGACCCGCGAGCGATGGCCTCATGTCCCCAGCCGCAGCGTGCGGTCGCAGCGCGCGGCCAGTGCCTCGTCGTGCGTCACGAGCACGAAAGCGGTGCCTTGTTGGCGCGCCAGATCGAGCATCAGTTCGAACACGCCGCTGGAGGTGCTGCGATCGAGGTTGCCGGTGGGCTCGTCGGCCAGCACGCAGGCCGGTCGCGTGACGAGTGCGCGGGCAATCGCGACGCGCTGGCGTTCGCCGCCCGACAACTGCGCCGGGTGGTGCGCCACGCGCTCGGCGAGGCCCACACGGCCCAGCAGCGCACGCGCTTGGTTGCGCGCCTTGGCCACTTCGAGCCGGCGCACGCGCAGCGGCATCGCGACGTTGTCGAGCGCGCTGAACTCCGGCAGCAGGTGGTGGAACTGGTAGACGAAACCCAGGTGCTGGTTGCGCCAGGCGCCGGCCTCGGTGGGCGACATCGAGGTGAAGTCGCGGCCCATCAACTCGACCCGGCCCGACGTCGGCGCGTCCAGGCCGCCCAGCAGGTGCAGCAGCGTGCTCTTGCCCGAGCCAGAAGCGCCGACGATGGCCAGCGTCTCGCCGGCGTGCACATCGAGGCTCAGGCCGCGCAGCACACTGACGTCGAGTGCATCGTCACCACGGCCTTCGGTGAAGCGCTTGTGCAGGTCGGTGGCTTGCAGCACCACCTTGCGAGCCGGCGCAGGGCCGCCCCAAGGCGGCTCGCCAGCCCCCTCGGGGGGTGGCGACGGTATGTCCGTTGCCGGGGGCTCTACGTCATTCATAGCGGAGGGCTTCGGCCGGGTTGACGCGGCTCGCCCGCCAGCTGGGGTAGATCGTTGCGACAAACGCCAGCACCAGCGAGATCACGACGATCGGCACGATGTCGCTGGCCAGCGGCTCGCTCGGCATGCGGCTGATGACGTAGATGCTGCCCGGCAGGAAGGCCATGCCGAGCGCACGTTCGAGCGCCGGCACGATGACGTCGATGTTGTAGGCCACCAGCAGGCCGAAGGCCACGCCAGAAAGCGTGCCGATCACACCCGCCGCGGCGCCCTGGACCATGAAGATGCCCATGATCGACCGGGGGCTCGCCCCCAACGTGCGAAGGATGGCTATGTCGGCGCGCTTGTCGGTCACCGTCATCACCAGCGTCGAAACGAGGTTGAAGGCCGCCACCGCGACGATCAGCGTGAGGATGATGAACATCAGGCGCTTCTCGATCTGCACCGCGTCGTACCAGTTGCGGTTTACACGCGTCCAGTCGCGCACCACCAGGTCGGGGCCCAGCGACTGCTGCAGTTCCGCGCCGACGCGCGGTGCGTCGTTGACGTCGGCCAGCCGCAGTTGCACGCCCATCGGGCCTTCAACCCGGAACAGGCGCGCGGCGTCATCGATATGGATCAACGCCAACGCGCTGTCGTACTCGTAGTGCCCGGCCTCGAACACGCCGACCAGCGTGAACTGCTTCAGCCGCGGCACGACGCCGGCGGGCGTGACCTGACCGCTGGGCGACACCAGGGTGACCTTGTCGCCGATGCGCGCGCCCACCAAGCGGGCCAGTTCCACACCGAGCACGATGTTCCATTCGCCCGGCACCAGTCGATCGACGAGCGCCTTCTGCGTCCGCGCGATCTCGGTGACCTTGCCTTCTTCGGCCGGGTCGATGCCGCGGATGATCGCGCCACGCAGTTCGTCGCCACGGCCGACAAGAGCTTGAGCGGTGATGTACGGTGCCGCGCCCCGCACCGCCGGGTTCTTCGCCGCTGCCGCCGCGGTGGCGCGCCAATCGGGCAGCGCCGTGCTGCCCGGCGTGTAGACCTCGACATGCGAGATCACGCTGAGCATGCGGTTGCGCACCTCCTTCTGGAAGCCATTCATCACGCTCAACACGATGATCAGCGCCGCGACGCCGAGGCCGATGCCCAGCATCGACACGCCGCTGATGAAGCTGATGAAGCCGTTGCGCCGGCCGCCGCGCCCGGCCCGCGTGTAGCGCCAGCCGATGTGCCATTCATAGGGCATGTTCATTCGGCGCCGATCCTAGCCGAGGGGCTGCGGGCCTTCGGGCCGAGTGGCCGCAGGCTGTCGGGATAATCCCCCCTATGCATCTCGTGGTTCCTTTCGCCGCACCGCTGTCCGAGGGTGGGCGCCAGGCACTGCGTACGCTGGCGCTGCCCCGGCTGGCCGATTGGCTGCGTCGGGCGCGGCTGGTGGACCGCGACGAGGGTGATGCCGAAAGCCTGACGCCGCCGCACGAACGGGCGCTGGCGCGCTGGCACGGCTGGCAGGGCGAGGACGGCTTGTGGCCCTTTGCCGCCGCCGCCGCGGCCGCCGATGGCTTCGAAGCCGGCAGTCTCGGGTGGGGCCTGCTCACGCCGGTGCACTGGCACCTGGGCACCGAACAGCTCAGCCTGATCGACCCCGCGGGGCTGATGCTTGGCGAGGCCGCTTCTCGCGTCCTGTTCGACACGGTGGCCCCGCTGTTCACGAGCGAAGGTTTCGCCGCGCACTACGGCGCCGCATCGCGCTGGTACATCGCGCACGCCTCGCTGAGCACGCTGCCAACGGCGTCGCTCGACCGCGTGATCGGCCGCAACGTTGACCGCTGGCTGCTGACCGGCCCGGGCGGGCGCCTGCTGCGCCGCTTGCAGAACGAGGTGCAGATGCTGCTCTACACCCACCCGTTGAACGACGAGCGCGAAGCACGCGGGTTGTTGCCGGTGAACTCGGTGTGGCTGTCGGGATGCGGCACCACGCAGCCGGTCACGCAGCCGCTCACGCAGCCCGTCAGCACGGCCGTCAGCGTCGATGACCGGCTGCGCAGCCCCGCGTTGGCAGAGGACTGGGCTGGCTGGTGCAAGGCCTGGAACACGCTGGACGCCGTGTGGCCGCCGGAGATCACACGGCTCACGCTTTGCGGCGAGAGTTCCTCCGCCAGCTTCGAGCCCGCTGTGCGCCGATTCAGCGGTTTCATGAACACGCTGCGCAGCCTGGCCCGCCGCGACGAACCGCGCACTTTGCTGGAGGGCCTGTGATCGTCCAGACCCGCGAGGTGCAGCCGCGTGTGAGCTTCGCGCTCGAACAGGCCGGCGTGCACCCGCTGCTGGCCCGGCTGCTGGCCTCGCGTGGCGTGCGCGACGTGGCCGAGCTCGACGACAGCCTGCCGCGTTTGCTGCCGCCCGACACGCTCAAGGGCGCGGCCGACGCCGGCCGGCTGCTGGCCGACACCCTGCTGCAACGACGCCGCATCTGCGTCGTCGCCGACTACGACTGCGACGGTGCCACCGCCTGCGCGGTCGCGCTGCGCGGGCTGGCCATGCTGGGCGCAGCGCCCGACACGCTTGGCTACGTCGTGCCCGACCGCGCTGTGCATGGCTACGGCCTCACGGCCGGCATCGTCGATCTGGCGGCGCGCACGAAGCCGGATCTGCTGGTGACAGTGGACAACGGCATCGCCAGTTTCGAAGGCGTGGCGCACGCGCGTGCTGCCGGCATCCAGGTTCTTGTCACCGACCACCACCTCGTCGCCACCGATGCCGCGGGCGCCGCGCGGCTGCCCGACGCCGACGTGATCGTCAACCCGAACCAGCCGGGCTGCGCCTTCGCCAGCAAGGCGCTGGCCGGTGTCGGCGTGATGTTCTACGTGCTGCTGGCCACGCGCGCCGAACTGCGGGCACGCGGTGTGTTCGATGCAACGACGCAGCCGCGGCTGGACGCGCTGCTCGACCTGGTCGCGCTGGGTACCGTTGCCGACGTGGTCAAGCTCGATGCGAACAACCGCCGCCTCGTTGCACAGGGCCTGAAGCGGGTTCGCCAGGGTCGGTTACAGCCGGGCGTCGCGGCGCTGTTCAAGGTCGCCGGCCGCGATCCGGCGCGCGCTGCGGGCTTCGACTTCGGCTTTGCGCTCGGGCCGCGCATCAACGCCGCTGGGCGGCTGGCGGACATGACGCTGGGCATCGAATGCCTGCTCACCGACGACGCCGTGCGAGCCATCGAACTGGCGGCGCAGCTCGATGCGATCAACCGCGAACGGCGCGATGTCGAAGCAGGCATGCGCGACGTCGCCGCGGCGGCGCTCGAGCGTTTTGAGGGCGCCGATGCGCGCGCCTTGCCAGCGGCTTTGACGCTGTTCGACGAGGCCTTCCATGAAGGCGTGGTCGGCATCGTCGCCGGCCGTGTCAAGGACAAGCTGCACCGGCCGACCTTTGTCTTCGCGCGCGGGCAGGACGGGCGGCTGAAAGGCTCGGGCCGGTCGATCCCCGGCTTCCACCTTCGCGACGCGTTGGACCTGATGAGCAAGCGCGAAGAGGGTTTGCTCGCGCGTTTCGGTGGCCACGCGATGGCGGCCGGTTGCACGCTGCACGGTGACGACAGCGCACGCTTCGCAGCCGCGCTCGAACGCGTCGCGGGCGAATGGCTGGACGCCGCCACGCTGACGCGTACGCTGCGCACCGACGGCCCGTTGGCCATCGAGTGGTTCGACGTGCCGACGATCAAGCTGCTCGACGAGCAGGTCTGGGGCAGCGGGTTCGAAGCACCGCTGTTCTGTGACGAGGTGCAGGTCCTGCAGCAGCGGCTGGTTGGAGAGAAGCACCTCAAGTTGCGCGTCAGGCACCAGGGGCAGGAGCGGGATGCGATCTGGTTCGGTCACGCCGAGCCGGTGCCCGACCGCCTGCGCATCGCCTACCGGTTGGGCCTGGACGAGTGGAACGGCCGCCAGCGGGTGCAGATGATCGTCGAGGCCACGGCCGGGTGAGGGCGCGGTCCGCGGCGGCAACTTTCGCCGATAGCCGCTAGAGTTGAAACGGTTCCGGCACAGCGGCCGCTGGCACGACAAAGCGCCCGTGCAGCCTGCGTGCCGCAGGAGGAGTTCTTCGATGATTCAAGAATGCTCGACCCACCGGCGTGGACTGCTGCTGCTTTCCGTGTGGGCCGTTTCGTCGCTGACGGCCCTGGCGCTGGTCTCGGGCTGTGGCCCGACGACGGCAGCCGGTGGCGGGCCCGGCGGGCCGCCGCCGGTATCGGTGGTCAGCGCCGTCACGCGCGATGTGCAGGAGTTCGACGAATACAGCGCGCGATTGGAAGCGCCGCAAACCGTCGACCTGCGCGCCCGTGTACCGGGCACGCTTGAGCGGGTTCACTTCCGCGACGGTCAACGCGTGAAAAAGGGCGAGTTGCTGTTCACGATCGACTCGCGCGGCCTCGCCGCGGACACCGCGCGTGTGCAAGCCCAGCGCAATGCGGCCGTCACGGCGCTGGAGTTGGCGCGTGCCGAGGTCGCGCGGGCCGAGAAACTGTTGCCGATGCAGGCCGTCAGCCTGCAAGAGATCGACCAGCTGCGTGCCGCCGTGCGCAACGCCGACGCCAACGTGGCAGCCGCCAACGCCGCGCTGCGCAGCGCCGAGCTGAGCCAGGGCTACACCCGCATCACCTCGCCGATCGACGGGCGGGTGGGGCGTAGCAACGTCTCGGTCGGCAACTTGGTTGGCACGGGCGACCCGGTGCTGGCCACGGTGGTCTCCACCGATCGCACGTACGCCTATTTCGACGCCAGCGAAGCGACCTTTTTGAAGTACGTGCGCGGCGCCAATGCAGGCAACCGCGATGCTGCGAGCCCGGTCCTGATGGGCCTGTCCAACGAACCAGGTTTCCCGCACCAGGGCAAGCTGGATTTCGTCGACAACCGCCTCAACCCCGCCACCGGCTCGATCCGCGGCCGGGCTGTGTTCGACAACAAGGCGGGCGCTTTCACGCCCGGCCTGTCGGCGCGGCTGAAGCTTGTCGGCAGCGCCAACTACAGCGCCACGCTGGTGCCTGAGCGCGCCATCACCACCGATCAGACGCGCAAGGTGGTGCTGGTGGTGGGGGCCAACAACATGGTCGAGCCGCGCGAGGTGCAGCTCGGCGCGCTGATCGATGGCATGCGTGTCGTCAAGGGGCTGAAGACCGGCGAGCGGGTGATCGTCGAAGGCCAGCAGCGTGCGTTCCCCGGCGCGCCGGTGACGCCGCAGCCGATGAAGACCGATGCGAAGGGCCTGCCGTTGCCACCGCAGCAGCAACAAGCCGGGCAGCCGCCCGGCGGCGGCGGTGGTGGCGGTGGTGCGCCGGCCGCATCCGCACCGGCCGCTTCGGCAACGGCCAAGAGCTGAGAGCGCGGCACTCGGCATGGACATCTCGCGCTTCTTCATTGACCGCCCGCGTTTTGCCGCGGTGCTGTCGATCTTCATCTTCCTGATCGGCCTGCTGGCGATCTTCCAATTGCCGATCTCCGAATACCCCGAGGTCGCGCCGCCGCAGGTGGTGGTGCGTGCGCAGTTCCCCGGTGCCAACCCGCGCGTCATCAGCGAGACGGTGGCCGCACCGCTGGAAGAAGCCGTCAACGGCGTCGAAGGGCTGCTGTATTACGAGAGCCAGGGCACCAGTGACGGCGGCATGACGCTGACGGTCACCTTCAAGGTGGGCACCGACGCCGAGGCCGCAGAAACAGCGGTGCAGAACCGCGTGCAGCGCGCGCTGCCGCGGCTGCCCGAGATCGTGCGCCAGGTCGGCGTCACGACCGAGAAGCAGGCCTCCAACCTGACGATGGTGGTCCACCTTGTCAGCCCCGACAACAGCCGGGATGCGCTTTACCTGCGCAACTACGGCGTGCTGCAAGTGCGCGACGACCTGCAGCGCGTGCCCGGCATGGGCAGCGTGCTGCTGTTCGGCGGCGGCGACTACGCGATGCGCGTCTGGCTCGACCCCGGCAAGCTGGCGGCACGCAACCTCACCGCCAGCGACGTGGTCGGCGCCATCCGCGAGCAGAACACGCAGGTGGCCGCAGGCGTCGTCGGCGCGCCGCCTTCGACCACCGGCACTGAGTTCCAGCTCAGCGTCAACGCGCAGGGCCGGTTGAGCACCGAAGCACAGTTCGCCGACATCATCGTGCGCACGGACACCACCAGCGGCGCGATGGTGCGGCTGAAGGACGTCGGCCGTGTCGAGATGAGCTCCAACAGCTATGGCCTGCGCAGCTTGCTCAACAACAAGGAAGCCGCCGCGATTGCCATCTTCCAGGCGCCGGGCAGCAACGCGTTGGCGCTGTCCGACGGCGTGCGCGCGCGCATGGAGGCGCTCAAGCCCAACTTCCCCGACGGGGTGGACTACGCCATCGTCTACGACCCGACGCGCTTCGTGCAGACCTCGATCGAAAAGGTGGTCGTCACCTTGATCGAAGCGGTACTGCTGGTGGTGCTGGTGGTGATCGTGTTCTTGCAGACCTGGCGGGCGTCGATCATCCCGCTGCTGGCGGTGCCGGTGTCGATCGTCGGCACCTTCGCGGCCCTGCTCGCCTTGGGCTTCTCGATCAACACGCTGACGCTGTTCGGGCTGGTGCTGGCGATCGGCATCGTCGTCGACGATGCAATCGTGGTGGTCGAGAACGTCGAGCGAAACATCGAGCGCGGACTGACCCCGCACGACGCCACGGTGCAGGCGATGCGCGAGGTCTCGGGCCCGATCGTCGCTATCGCGCTGGTGCTTTGCGCGGTGTTCGTGCCGCTGGCGTTCGTGCCCGGCCTGTCGGGGCAGTTCTACAAGCAGTTCGCGGTGACGATCGCCATCAGCACCGTGATCTCGGCGTTCAATTCATTGACGCTGTCGCCAGCGCTGTCGGCCCTTCTTCTGCGCCCGCACGACGCGCCGAAGGATGGGTTGACGCGTGGCATGGACAAGCTTTTCGGCGGCTTCTTCCGCGGCTTCAACCGCTTCTTCAAGCGCAGCTCCAACGCCTACGGGCGCGGTGTCGGCGGGGTGCTGCGGCGCAAGACCGTCTCGCTCGTCGTCTACGGACTGCTGCTCGCGCTGACCGCGTTCATGTTCATCCGCACACCGAGCGGCTTCGTGCCGGCGCCGGACAAGCAGTACCTGATCGGCATCGCGCAGTTGCCGGCCGGGGCCTCGCTCGATCGCACTGACGCGGTAATTCGCGAAATGAGTGCGATCGCGTTGAAGGTGCCGGGCATCGTCGACGCGGTGGCCTTCCCGGGCCTGTCGATCGCCGGCTTTTCGGCGGCGCCGAACGAGGGTCTGATCTTCTTCGGTCTCGAAGGCTTCGACCAGCGCACGAGCGCTGACAAGAGCAAATTCGCGATCCTCGGTCAGGTCAATGGCGCGCTGCAGTCGATCCAGGGCGCGCGCATCTTCGTCGTGCCGCCGCCCGCCGTGGATGGCCTGGGCGCGGCGGGTGGTTTCAAGGTCCAGGTGCAGGACCGTGGCGGCCTCGGCGAGCAGGCGCTGTACGGTTCGGTGTGGGGCATCCTCGGGCCGATCTACGGCAACCCGAAAACGTCGATCGGCACGCCGTTTTCCAGCTATGACATCAACGTGCCGCAGCTTCTTGCGGACGTCGACCGGGTGCGTGCGCAGCAAATGGGCGTGCGTCTCTCGGACATCTACGACACGCTGCAGATCAACCTCGGCTCGCTCTATGTCAACGACTTCAACCGTTTCGGCAAGACGTACCAGGTGATCGTGCAGGCCGACGCGCCGTTCCGTTCGCAGGCGGGCGACATCACGCAGCTGAAGACGCGCAACGCCAAGGGCGAGATGGTGCCGCTGGCCGCGCTGATGACGGTCGAGCCGACCTTCGGCCCGACCCGGGTGACGCGCTACAACGGCTTCCCCTCGGCCGACATCAACGGCGCGCCGAACCCGGGCTTTTCCAGCGGGCAGGCCGAGGGCGAGATCGAGACGCTGCTCAAGAGCCTGCCGCGCGGCATGAGCTACGAGTGGACCGACCTGAGCTACCAGGACCGCCTGACCCGCGACGTGGCGATCCCCGGGCTGGGCATCAAGCTGCCCACCTTGGCCGCGGTGCTGACGCTGAGCGTACTGCTGGTGGTGTTGGTGCTGGCCGCGCAATACGAGAGCTGGACGCTGCCGCTGGCGATCATCCTGATCGTGCCGATGGGGGTGATGTCGGCGTTGATCGGCGTGTGGATGTCGAGCCTGCCGCCCTTCATGCAGGCCGGTGATCTGAATATCTTCACCCAGGTGGCGCTGGTGGTGCTGGTCGGGCTGGCGTGCAAGAACGCGATCCTGATCGTCGAGTTTGCGAAGGAGCTGGAAGAGCAGGGCAAGGCGATGAAGGATGCCGTGCTCGAGGCCTGCCGCTTGCGCTTGCGGCCGATCCTGATGACGAGCATCGCCTTCTGCGCCGGTGTGATCCCGCTCATCCTGGGCAGCGGCGCCGGCAGTGAGATGCGGCGCGCGATGGGCATTGCCGTGTTCAGCGGCATGCTGGGCGTGACGCTGTTCGGCATCTTCCTGACGCCGGTGTTTTATGCGCTGGTGCGTGGCAGCACGGAACGGCGACGTGCCAAGGCAGCAACGCTTCGCGCGCAGATCGATGCGTCCGCCCATGCGGTCGAAGACGACAACGGCAACGGGGGTGCACGATGAGGGCGCGCCTTTCGGGTTGGTCCGCCCTTTCCGCTGTTCCCGCTGTTGCCGCCGTGCTGTTGGCCGGCTGCGCAGCGACGGTGACGCCGCTACCTAAGGTGTCACCTGCACTGACCACTGATTTCACGGCAGCCAAGGCCTCGGCCAGCGAGCCGGTGGCCGAGTTCTGGCGCGGCTTTGCCGACAGCGACCTCGACGCCTTGGTGGCCGAGGCACTGGCGGCGAATCCGGACCTGCGTATCGCCGCGGCCAACCTGGTTTCGTCGCGTGCGTTGTCCGATGCCGCCGGTGCAGGGCGGCTGCCGCAGGTGGGCGTGGACGCCAGCGCCGGCCGTTCGCGCGCTCTCGATACGCAGGGCATGGCGCGCACCGGCAACTTCTTCTCGACCGGGTTGCAGGCCTCCTGGGAGTTGGACCTGTTCGGCCGCGTCGGCGCCGAGGCGGCCGCCGCTGAAGCCGGCGTGCGAAGCAGCGAAGCGGGGCTGCGTGCCGCCCAAGTCAGCGTGGCTGCGGACGTGGCACGCAGCTATTTCGAGCTGCGCGCGGCGCAGGAACTGCTGCGCGTGGCCGCCGCGTCGCTCGACACCCAGCGCGCGGCGCTCAAGCTGGTGCAGGCTCGGCTGGACGTCGGCCGCGGCACCGCGCTGGACACCGAACGTGCCAACGCGCTGGTGTTGTCGACCCAGGCGAACGTGCCTGCATTGCAAGCGCAGGTGCAGCGCGCGGGCTTCCGGTTGGCGGTGTTGACCGGCAAGTTGCCCTCGGCACTCGGCACCCGGCTCGACGCACCGAAGCCGCTGCCGAGCCTGGCGCCGACCGCGCTTTCGGCCATCGGCACGCCCGAGAGCCTGCTGCGCCGCCGCCCTGACCTGGCTGCGGCCGAGGCGCAGCTGCAAGGCGCCGCCGCGCGCATCGGCATCGCCCGCGCGCAGCTCTTCCCGACCGTCAGGCTGGCGGGTGCCCTCGGGTTGAACGGCTCGCGCATTTCAACGCTGACCGACAGCAACGCCTTCTTCTGGAACCTGGGTGCCTCGATGGTCTGGTCGCTGTTCGACGGCGGTGCGCTGCGCGCGCGTCTGGCGGCGGCCAGTGCCAATGGCGAAGCGGCCGTCGCCAGCTACGACAAGGCCGTGCTCGCGGCGCTGGAAGACACCGAAGCCGCGCTCGTGAGCTTCACGCGCGGCCAGCAGCAGGTCGAGCAACTCTTCGGCGCGGCGCGTTCGTCCGCGAAGGCCGCCGAGCTGGCGCGGGCCAGATTCGGCGCCGGCGCCAGCGACTTCCTGGCTGTGCTGGACGCCGAGCGCGAATTGCTGGCGGCCCGCGAACGGCTGGTGCGTGCCCAGGCCGGGGCAGCCGATGCGCTGGTTGGGGTTTACCGCGCGCTCGCAGGGGGATGGGGCGACGTGCCAACATCGCCTCGTTGAACACCTTTTTGAAACGGATCGCGGCGTTCGCGAGCGCGGCTTGTTGGCTGGTGGCGGCGGTAACGCCGGCCCAGGCGCAAGACCTCAAAGCCGTCACCATCGCGCGTGGTCTGGCCAATGCCTGGGCGCTGGCCTTCCTGCCCGACGGCCGCATGCTCGTCACTGAAAAGCCGGGGCGTCTGCGCATCGTGGCCAAGGACGGCAAGCTGGGTGAGCCGCTGGCTGGCCTGCCGGCCGTGGACAACACCGGCCAGTGCGGCCTGCTCGACGTGGCGGTGGACCCGAAGTTTGCCGAGAACCGGCTGATCTACTGGACCTTTGCCGAACCCGCGGGCGCCGGGCAGGGCGGCAACAGCACGGCGGTCGCGCGCGGTCGGCTGGACGCCGACGACAAGCTGTCCGACGTGCGCACGATCTTCGTCCAGCAGCCGAAGGTCGCCAGCCGGCTGCATTGCGGCTCGCGCATCGCGTTCGCGCGCGACGGCAGCCTGCTCGTCGGCCTGGGTGATCGTTCCGAGCGCAAGGACGACGCGCAGGTTCTGGCCAACCACCTCGGCAAGGTCGTGCGCATCGACCGTGACGGCAAGGCGCCCGCGGACAACCCTTTCATCGGCCGCGCCGGCACCGCGCCCGAGATCTTCAGCCTGGGCCACCGCAACATCCAGGGCCTGGCCACCCACCCGGCCACGGGCGACTTGTGGAACAGCGAGCACGGCCCGCAGGGCGGTGACGAGATCAACGTCATCGAAGCCGGCAAGAACTACGGCTGGCCACTGGTGACCTTCGGCCGCAACTACCGCACCGGCACGCGTATCGGCGAAGAAGGGCCGAAAGCCGGGTTCGAGCAGCCGCTGAAGACCTTCGTGCCGCTGTCGGTGGCACCGAGCGGCCTGGTCTTCCTGACCAGCGACCGCTACCCCGGCTGGAAGGGCAACCTTTTCATGGGTACGCTGCGCGGGCAGGCCCTGATCCGGCTGACGCTCGACGGCCGCAAGGTCGTCGGCGAAGAGCGGCTGCTGGAGACGCTGGCGGTGGGCATCCGCGACGTGCGGCAGGGCCCGGACGGGTGGCTCTACCTCGTCACCGATGGGGGTGACGGGCGGGTCATCCGGCTCGAGCGCTGACGCTGAAAGCGCTACGCGTGAATCAGACCACTACGTCGCGTCGCACGCCAGCCGAAGCCCCGTGAACTGCCAGCGCGCATCGGCCGGGAAGAAGTTCCGGTAAGTCGGCCGCGCATGGCCGGTTGGTGTGGCCAGCGAGGCGCCCCGCAGCACGAACTGGTTGGCCATGAACTTGGCGTTGTATTCGCCGACCGCGCCGCCCCAGGCGCGGAAGCCCGGGTAGGCGGCGTAGGCGCTGGCGGTCCACTGCCAGGCTGGGCCTGCGGTCTGCGACAGGCCTGCGGCGACAACCACCGCGTGCTCCCACTCCGCTTCGGTCGGCAGCCGGATTGGCTGGCGCTGCTGCGCCGCCGCCCAGTGCGCATAGGCATCGGCCTCGTACAGGCTTATGTGCACAACCGGTGCCAGCGGCTCGCGCGGCAGCAGGCCGTGCAGCGTGACGTGCTGTCCTTCAGGGCGCCAGTGCAGGGGCGCTTCGATGCGGTTGGCGTTCAACCAGTCCCACCCGGCAGACAGCCACCAGCGCGGCTGGCGGTAGCCGCCGTCGTCGATGAAGGACTGCCACTGGGCGTTGTTCACCAGCCGCTTCGACAGGCGATACGGCGCCACGAACACGCGGTGGCGCGGGCTCTCGTTGTCGAACGCGAAGCCCGGCCCGGCGTGGCCGATCTCGACCAGGCCGCCGTCCACATCAACATCGCCCTCGGTGCCCACCACGCTGGGCGGCGGCGGCGTGCCCAATACGGCAGGCGCCAGCGGGCTGAACGAGAACAGGTGCAGCAGGTCGGCCCACAGCAGTTCCTGGTGCTGCTGCTCGTGCTGCAAGCCCAGTTCGACCAGCGCGGAGAAGGCCGCGTCGTCGTGCAGGCTGCTGCGGTCCAGCAGCGCCTGCATACGCGCATCGACTGCCGCGCGCCAGGCATTGACCTCCGCCAGCGACGGCCGCGTCAGCAGCCCACGCTGCGGCCGTGCATGCTGCGGGCCGACGCCCTGGTAGTAGCTGTTGAACAGCACGCGGTAAGCCGGCTGGTGGGGCTTGAAACCGGGCTCGAAAGGTTCGAGCACGAAGGTCTCGAAAAACCAGGCGGTGTGCGCCAGGTGCCACTTGGCGGGGCTGGCGAACTCCGCGCTCTGGGCCTGGCAGTCGGCTTCCGACAGCCCGGCGACACGCCGCAGGGTTTCGCCGCGCACGGCGGCGTAGCGCTCCGTCAGCAGGCCAGCGCCGGGCCGCTCCCAAGCGGCCTGCTCGCCCCCTTGGGGGGCTGCTGGCGTACTCGACAGCGGAGGGCTCACACGACCCGGCCGAACCACCAAAGCGACAGGCCCGCTGCCGTCACCGCCAGAAGGGCGCCGAGCGCCGCAAAGAGTGCGCTGACCTCGGTTTCCTTCTTCTCGACCACCATGCGCGACGACAGCGATTCGTAGACCTTCTTCAGGTCCTCGGCGGTGCCGGCGTAGAAGTACTCGCCATGGGTCAGGATCGAAACGTTCTTCAGCGTTTCTTCGTCCAGGCGCACACGCATGCTCCAGCCTTCGAAACCAATGATCTCGCCGCTGGTGGTACCGATGCCGACGGTGTAGACGCGGATGCCGCGTTCGGCCGCCATCTTGGCGGCGTCCAAAGGGTCGGGCCCGGTGGTGCGCTGGCCGTCGGTGAGCATGATCACCGCGGCCGAGTTGTACGAACCCGGCGCCACCGGGGCGAACTTCTTCTCGTCCTTCTTGCCGACTTCCTTGCCGGGGAAAGCGCGCTGGCCGGTGATGTTCTGGATCTCGATGCCGTGGTCGGGGAACAGCGTGGCCAGCGACAGGATGATCCCGCTCCCAGTGGCCGTGCCACGTTGAAGCTGGAAGCGGTCGATCGCCGCGAGCACGTCTTCGCGGCTGGTGGTGGGTGCCTGCACTACCGCGGCCGTGCCGGCGAAGCTGACGACACCCACCTTCACCTCGCGCGGCAGGTTCTCGACGAAGGCCTTGGCCGCCACCTGCGACGCCACCAGCCGGTTAGGCTTGACGTCTTCGGCGCGCATCGAGCCCGACACGTCCATCGCCAGGATGATGGTGCGCTCGGCCAGCGGCAGCGTGATGGTGGCGGTCGGCCGCGCGATCGCGAACAGCAACGAACCCAGTGCTGCCAGCAGCAGCAGCGGCGGCACATGCCGGCGCCATCCCGGGCCCTTGCCGAGCGCGGCCTTGGCCACCCCGATCGAGGCCAGCCGGACGGTGCTCTTGCGCTTGCGCGCCAGCAGCCAGCGGTACAGCACCACCAACAGCGGCAGCAACAACAGCAACCACAACATCGAAGGCCAGATGAACTTCATGCAGCGGCCTCCTCGGGGCGGGGTGCCGTGGTGGCGCGGGCACGTTGAAAGGCGGCCGGAAAGCGTCGCGGCGTCTTCAGCCGCGCGCGTTGGCGGCGCAGGTCGGCGTAGCGCATCAGGGTCTCGAGCAGGTCGTCGTCGGTGGCAAGCTCCAGCGTATCGGCGCCGGATAACGACAGCGCTTCGAACAGAGCCGCTTCGCGCTCTTCGGCGATGCGTGCATAGCGTTCGCGAAAGCCGGGGTCAGCGGCATCGATGAAGAGTTGCTCGCCGGTCTCGGCATCTTCGACCGTCACCAGGCCGCCATCGATATGTTCGGGCAGTGCCATCTCCAGCGGGTCGAACAGGCGAACGGCAACGACCTCGTGGCGCCGCGCCAGCCGTGCCAGCGGCATCTCCCAGCCTGGCGCGCTGATGAAGTCCGACACCACGAACACCAACGAGCGCCGCTTCATCACGCTGTCGGCCGCCACCAGCAGATCGGCCAGCTGCGTGCCGGTCATGCCGGTAGCACCAGCCATGGGTTTCGGTGCCGGCCGGGGCTGCCGCATGAGTTGCATCAGGTTCAGCACGTGCCGGCGGCTGGCGCCCGGCGACAACACGCGATCGACGGTGCTGCCGTACAGCAGCGCACCTACGCGGTTGCCGTGGCGCGTGATCACGCGCGCCAGCGTGGCGACGAAGCCGGTGGACACCGCCAGCTTGGTGACGTCAGTTGAGCCGAAGTCGACGCTGCCCGACAGATCGAGCAGGAACCAAGCAGTGAGCTCGCGGTCCTCGATGAACTGGCGCACGTACGGCGTCTGCAAGCGCGCGGTGACGTTCCAGTCGATGTGGCGCACGTCGTCGTGGTGCTGGTATTCACGCAGGTCGGCCAGGTCGACGCCGGCACCGCGCATGATGGTCCGGTAGTCGCCCTGCAACAGCCCGTCGAGCCGGCGGATCACGGTCCACTCCAGCCGTCGCAGCAACTGCTCGGCTTCCGGCAGTGTTGGCCCCTCGCCAGGCGAGTACGCCGGTCGGTCCCCCGAGGGGACAGCGAGCCGGCTTGAGGCGGCCCGGCGCTCGGCCCGCTCCGCTGCGACATCAGCCATTGTTCGGCGCGTCCTTCGGATGGGCCAGCGGCTTGTCGGGCATCGGGATCTTCTTCAGCAGGCGCTGCACGATGTCGTCGGGCGTGATGTTCTCGGCCAGCGCTTCGTAGCTCAGCACCACGCGGTGGCGCAGCACGTCGGGCACCAGGTCGGCGATGTCCTCCGGCAAGACGTAGCGGCGGCCGCGCAACATGGCCAGCGCACGCGAGCCCTCGATCATGCCGATGGTGGCGCGCGGGCTGGCGCCGTAGGTGATGTACTTGGCCAGATCGGCCAGGTCGTGCTGGGCCGGGCGGCGCGTGGCGCTGACGAGCTTGACGGCGTAGTGCATCAGCGCCGGGTCGACGAACACTGCGCGGCACTCGCGCTGCAGCGCGGCCAGCGCAAAGGTGTCGGCGACGGCGTTGATCTCGATCGCCGGCCCGGTGACGCGTTCGGCGATGACGAACTCTTCCTCGTCGGTCGGGTAGTCGACCAGCACCTTCATCATGAAGCGGTCGACCTGCGCCTCGGGCAGCGGGTAGGTGCCTTCGGTCTCGATCGGGTTCTGCGTCGCCATCACGACGTAGGGCTCGGGCACCTTGTGCGATTCGCCTGCAATCGTGACCTGGCGTTCCTGCATCACTTCGAGCAGCGCGCTTTGCACCTTGGCCGGCGCGCGGTTGATCTCGTCGGCGAGCACCAGGTTGGCGAACACCGGGCCGAGCGAGGTGCCGAACTCGCCCGTCTTCTGGTTGTAGATGCGGGTGCCGACCAGGTCCGCCGGCACCAGGTCGGGCGTGAACTGGATGCGCTTGAAGCTGCCGCGAACGGTGCGTGCCAGCGTCTTGACGGTCAGCGTCTTGGCCAACCCCGGCACGCCTTCCACGAGGAGGTGGCCTTGGGCCAACATCGCAACCAGCACGCGTTCAAGGAAGCGGTCCTGCCCGACGACGACGCGTTTGACCTCGTAGAGGACACGCTCCATCAGCGTGGCGGTGGATTCGGTGTTGTCTTGCATGGAGTGGGGTGGGGTGGGGTGGTGTGGGCTTCAGAACGGCGGCATGCCCGCCGCTTTGGCGGCGTTCTCAATCGGCACTGCAAAACCGATACCGACCCATGTGCGCTGCTCGTTGGGGTTGAGGATGGCGGTGACGATGCCGACCACATGGCCGTCCATCGTGACCAGCGGGCCGCCGCTGTTGCCGGGGTTGGCGGCAGCGTCGAACTGGATCAGGTTGGTCAGCGTCCGTTCCCCTTCCGGTGAGCGGAACTCCCGCTTCAGGCCCGAGACCACGCCGTAGCTGGCCGACGGCCCGATGCCGAAGGGGTGCCCGACGGCCATGACATGGTCGCCGGTTCGCAGGTCGCTGGTGCTGCGCATGGTGGCGGCTTCCAGGTCATCGGGCAGGCTTGAGGCCTTCAGCACGGCCAAGTCGTCTTCGGGCTGCGCGCCGACGATCTGCGCGTCGCTCATGTGCCCATTGGCAAAGCGCACCCGCACCTTCTTGGCGCCCCACACCACATGCAGGTTGGTCAGGATGGTGCCGTTGTCGACGATGACGACACCGGTGCCCAGGCTGCGCTCCATAGCGCGCTGTTCGGGTTTGTCTTCGCCGGTGTCGTCCTCTTCCATCAGGCCGATCACGCGCACCACGGAAGGCAGGATGGTCTCGTAGGCTTTGGCAGCCGCGCTGGGCAGCGGCTCTTTCTCGAGCGACTCGCGCACCGCCGTGTCGATGTCGTCCTGCGTGATGCGGCGCTGGCCGGGCTGCACCTTCAGCGCCACCAGCATCATCGCGAAGGCCAGGAATGCGCCGAGCAGGGCCCAGAGCGGGCCGGGGTGGCGGGCAAACAGGCGGCGCAAGCGGCCGGGTGGCCGCGCAGCCTGGGCCGTAGCAGCGGCCAACCCGCCCGCTGCCGGCGGCACGGACGTGGCATGCACTCCTGACGGCGGTGGGGGGGGCTGCTGCGCCGCGGCAGCGCCACGTGGCGAACGGCTGGTGAGCGGGGCCTTCTTCATGCGCGGCACAGCCTCGATAGGTGTTGCGACGCACAGTATCACGACCGGCAGCGCACTGCGTCAGCCGGGGCATCATCGTCGACATGTGGATCGATACGCACTGCCACCTCGACGCGCCCGAGTTCGATGCCGACCGTGCTGCCGTCGTGCAGCGAGCGCGGTCGGCAGGCGTCGCGCTGCAAGTGCTGCCCGCCGTGGAGGCGTCCAACTTCGAGACGGTGCGCGAACTGGCCCACGCCCACGACTGCGCCTACGCGCTGGGCATCCACCCGCTGTGCGTCGGCCGCGCCGTGGACGAAGACCTGGACCGGCTGCGCCAGGCGCTGCATCGCCACCGCGACGACCCGCGCCTGGTGGCGGTCGGCGAGATCGGGCTCGACCACTTCATGGCGGAGCCGGCGCACGCGCTGCAAGAGCGTTGGTACCACGCGCAATTGCGGCTGGCGCGCGACGCCGGCCTGCCGGTGATCCTGCATGTACGGCGCTCGGCCGACGGGCTGCTCAAGGGGTTGCGCCGCTTCGAGGTGCCTGGCGGCATCGCGCACGCCTTCAATGCCAGCGGCGTGCAGGCTGCCGCCTTCGTCGAACGGGGCTTCCGCCTGGGCTTCGGCGGCGCGATGACCTTCGAGCGCGCCCTGCGCATCCGGGCCTTGGCGACCACGCTGCCGGTCCACGCGCCGGTGCTGGAGACCGACGCCCCCGACATCCCGCCGCATTGGCTGTACCGCACCGCGGCGGACCGTGCCGCCGAGCCCGATCGCCCGCCCGCGCGCAACGAGCCGGCTGAACTGCCGCGCATCGCCGAGACCCTCGCCGCGCTTCGCGGCTGGAGCCTGCAAGAGACCGCTGCGCAGACCACCGCCAACGCCCGTGCGGCATTGCCGCGCCTGCTGGCGCTGGGCACCTGAGTGGACGGCAGCGAGCGGTTGTGCGGCCTGCCGCCGGTCATCGCGCGCGGTACGCGGCTGGTGGTGCTCGGCAGCTTTCCGGGTGCAGCCTCGTTGGCGGCGCAGCAGTACTACGCCCACCCGCGCAACGCCTTCTGGCCGATCGTCGGCTCGCTGCTCGGCGTCGATCTGGTGCCGATGCCGTATGCGGCGCGGCTGAAGGCGGTGCGCGAACGCGGTCTCGGGCTGTGGGACGTCTACGCCAGTTGCCGCCGCGTCGGCAGCCTGGACCAGGCGATCGAAGACGCCGAGTTCAACGATCTGGCCAGCCTGCGCCGCCGCGCGCCAGGCCTGGCCGGTGTGGCGCACAACGGCAGCGAATCCGCCCGCGCGATGCGCTTCACGCAGAGCCTGGGCGTGCCGGTGTGGCGGCTGCCCAGCACCAGCCCGGCGAACGCCAGCTGGAGCTTCGACCGCAAGCTGGCTGCGTGGCGCGCGGCCTTCAACGCCGCTGGCTTGCTCGATCTGGCCCGCGTGCCGTAGCCATTTGCTGCGATGGTCGCCGGCCCCGCGCGGTATCGTGCACGCGGTGAAAGATGTCGACCTGTTGCGACCCGCAGCCGAACTGCCCCCCGTCACGCTGTCCGAATTTGGTGGCGTTCGTTTCCTGCACCTGGGCTCGATCTGGGTCCAGGGCGCGATGCGCATCACCAAGCCCCAGACCATCGAGCTCGACTACGTGCAGCGCATGCTGGCCAGCCTGCTGTGGCTGCCGGTCGGCGGCTGGGCGGGCGGGTCGGCGGTGCAACTCGGGTTGGGCGCCGGCGCGATCACACGCTTCACCTGCCAGCAGCTGCGCGTGCCGACCACGGTGGTGGAAATCAACCGGCAGGTGATCCGGGTCAACGCCAACTACTTTCATCTGTCCGAGTGTGCCGAGGTCGTGCGCGGCGACGCAGCTGACTGGCTGGCGCAGGCCGAAGCCCGCAGCGTGCGGTTGCTGCACGTGGATCTGTACGACCACGAAGCCGCTGCGCCGGTGCTGGACAGCATCAACTTCTACGCAGCTTGCCGCCACGTGCTCGAAGCAGGGGGCGTGATGAGCGTCAACCTGTTCGGCCGCCACGCCAGCTTCGAGCAGAGCATCGGCCACATCGTGGCGGCTTTCGGACCGGACCAGGTATGGAGCCTGCGGCCCACGCGCGAAGGCAACACCGTCGTCGTCGCTGGCCGCGGCGTCGAGGTGCCAGACCGGGATGAGCTGACGCGCCGCGCCGATCTGATCGAAGCGCGCTTCGGCCCGCTCGGCCTGCCGGCGCGCAAGTGGCTGCGCATGGTGCGGCCGTACACACCGCCCGCGCCGACCGGGTCCGGCCTGCCTGCGTTGGTGGTCGCTGCATGAAGACGGCGGTGCCGGATGCCACGGCCGCCGGCCCGCACGCCAAGATCGCGCCACGCCCGCGCGGGCGACTCGAATGGCGTGCGCTGCTCGACTGGTTGCAAGCCGACGGCCTGATCAGCGCCGACGACGTACAGCGCGTCGCGCAGCGTTTCACCGCCGGCCCATCGAGCCAGCACGCGTTGATCCGGCTCGGCCAGGCCGGTTTGCAACGGGCCGGCGACCAGCGCGAACTCGACACCGCCACGCTGACCGAATGGCTGGCCGGCCGCGCCCAACTGCCTTACCTGCGTATCGACCCGCTGCGCGCCGACGTAGGCCGCGTCGCCGACGTGATGAGCGTGCAGTACGCCGAGATGCGTGTTGCGCTGCCACTGAACTACGGCGCACACGAAGTCACCATCGCCACCGCCGAGCCGTTCGACACCGCGTGGGTCGCCGAGATCGCGGCCCACACCCGGCGTCAGGTCAAGCTGGTCGTTGCGCACCCCGACGAGATCCGCCGCTACACGACCGAGTTCTACGCGCTGGCGCGCAGCGTGCGCGCGGCGCAGAAAAGCGGCGAGACGGCGGCCACCGCCAGCTTCGAACAGCTGGTCGAACTCGGCCGCAGCAACCGCCAGCTCGACGCTAACGATCAAGGTGTGGTGCAGGTGGTCGACTGGTTGTGGCAATACGCCTTCGACCAGCGCGCCAGCGACATTCACCTCGAGCCCCGGCGCGACATCGGCGCGATCCGTTTCCGCATCGACGGCGTGCTGCACACCGTCTACCAGGTGCCGCTGGGTGTGATGAACGCGATGACGGCGCGCATCAAGCTGCTCGGCCGCATGGACGTGGTCGAGAAGCGGCGCCCACTCGACGGCCGCATCAAGACACGCCGACCCGACAGCGCCGAAGGGCAGGGCGAGGTCGAGATGCGGCTGTCGACCCTGCCCACCGCCTTCGGCGAAAAGATGGTGATGCGCATCTTCGACCCTGAGACGGCGGTCAAGGGCGTTGCCGCGCTGGGCTTCGGCGCTCATGAGGCCGCCGCATGGGCCGAGTTGATCCAGCGCCCGCACGGCATCATCCTCGTCACCGGCCCCACCGGCAGCGGCAAGACGACGACGCTGTACTCGACGCTGAAGTCGCTGGCCACGGAAGAAGTCAACGTCTGCACGGTCGAAGACCCTATCGAGATGATCGAGCCTGCGTTCAACCAGACGCAGGTGCAGACGGCGCTGGACCTCGGATTTGCCGAAGGCCTGCGCGCGCTGATGCGGCAGGACCCGGACATCATCATGATCGGCGAGATCCGCGATCTGGCGACTGCCGAGATGGCGATCCAGGCGGCGCTGACCGGCCACCTGGTCTTCAGCACGCTGCACACCAACGACGCCGTCGGCGCGGTGACGCGGCTGGCTGATCTGGGTGTGCCGCCATACCTGATCAGCGCCACCGTGATCGGCGTGCTCGCGCAGCGCCTGGTGCGCACGTTGTGTGCCGCGTGCAAGGTGCGCGACGACGCGACGACGCGCGAGACGCTGGACGAGATCTCCAAGCCGTGGCGCTTGAGCGGCGGCGTGCGGCCGTACAAGCCGGTGGGCTGCCTCGAATGCCGCCACACCGGTTTCCGCGGCCGCGCCGGCCTGTATGAATTGCTGCTGATGAACGAGGCCGCCCGGGCGTCGGTCCACCCGACGATGGACGCCACCGCGCTCAAGCGCCAGGGCATGAAGGACGGCATGCGTCCGCTGCGGCTGGCCGGTGCGATGCGCGTGGCCGAAGGCGTGACCACGCTCGAAGAGGTGCTGCGCTCCACGCCGGCCTGAGTGGCAGGAACGGACCAGTCCTCCGGCTGAAGAGTCGTATGGCCTTGTTGACGACTTAGACCAAGCCGTCAGCGCCGAGCGGCGCGATGGATCTGCAGCGTGCTCTAGCGTACAGACGGCTGGCCACACGCCTGTCATCGTTCCAGTTCGAGTCGGGCGCTTTTGCCTGCCACCGGAGACCCTCTTGAAACAATCGATCCTGTTGACCCTGTGTGCCCTGGCATGCAGCACTGCGCTGGCCCAGGCACCTGCCGGTGTGGTGAAAAATCCCTCGGCCGAAAGCGACCCCATCGCCTCCAAGGGCACGCCTGCTGACAAGGCGCAGATGAACGTCGATGCCCGCAAGGCCAAGGATGCCGGCATGGCGCCGATGACCGGCGCCGCTGGGAGCATGAGCATGAACCGCATGGACATGAAGTCCATGGACACCAACAGCGACGGCATGGTGTCGAAGAAGGAATGGCAAGACCACTACAACGTGATGTGGACGCGGATGAAGCCGAAGAACGGCAGCCTGTCGGTGTCGGAGACACAAGGCAAGTAAGCCGGCGGGGAGAGCGGCGCGTCGAAGTAAGTGAATTGCCGCTCATAAGCGCTTCTGAGCGGTGGCGGGCTATCCTGCGCGGCTAGGTGGTGATCGCGATCAGCGGCGTGCGCGCCGCTCGATTCGCGAGCGCGTGCCGTCGACGCAGGAGTCTTTCGATTGCAAGTCGAACTTGATGCTTTCAGCGGCCGGCCGAACCCGGTCTGGACGCTTAACAATACGCAAGTGCGCGAGTTGCAAGCCTTGCTCGCCGGCGCGACCGAAGCCGTCGCGGTGCCGCCCGAGGGCCTGGGCTACCGCGGCTTCGTGGTGCGCTCTACTGGCGCTGAGGGCCAGGCCACGCAGCGTGTCTATGCCGGCACCGTGCAACGCGGCGCTGCCGCCTGCGCCGACACCCGCGACGCCGAAGCCTGGCTGATCCGCCTGGCCACCGCACAGGGCTTCGGCGCCGTCTTCGCGCACCTGCCGCCGCGCTGACACCCCCCCCACGTTGAAAGTGTCCGCTGCCACCGCTCGGTGGCGTCTGGACTCCTGAGAGCAACTCGCCGCGGCATGGTGTCGCGGCGCTCATCGGGAGACTGACATGCTGATCACACTGGACATCTTTTCTGGCCGGCGCAACCCTTCGTGGGTGCTGTCCGACAAACGGGCCAAGGAGTTGATGGACCGCGTCGCCAATCGCGCGCTGGCGGCCGATGCTGACGGCGAGGCTGGCTCGACCGGACTCGGCTTCCGCGGCATGGTCGTGGCGGGCATGACCGACTCGGATCTGGCGCTGCCGTCGACCTTCCGCATTGGCGGCATCGGCAGCGCCGACACCGCAGCGCTGGACGCCGGCCACAGCGCACTGACGATGGACGAAGCGCACGATGCCGTCCGCTGGCTGCTGGGCACCGGTGCGCACGCGCTCGACGACGCCGTCGGTGCAGCGGTCTTTGAGGAAGTCGACGCTGCACTGAGCAGTCAGCGCGACGAAGAGCCCGCTGCCGCTGCCGACGAGCTGCACGAAAACGAACTCGCCGATGCATCGGCCAAAGCCGTCTGCATCATCGCCAACACGGCGTACAACCCCGGCTTCTGGAACGTGCCGGCGGTGCAGCCCAAGAACAATTGCTACAACTACGCGATGAACCACCGCAGCGACACCTTCGCGCAGCCGGGTCGCATCTCAGGCCACCCCAACAACGTGATGCAGTGTCCGAACGTGGCCAACGCCGCCAACTGGGACGGTTGCAAGGCGTTCTGCAGCGGCTCGAACAAGAACGTCGCACTCGTCGTCTGGCCTGGCGTGGACTACCACTGGTACCGCCGCCATTCCAATGGCTTCTGGGGCCACAAGCCGGGCGGCACCGCGGCCCGCAACACCGACAACGCGGGCGTGGTGATCAACGGCGTCACGCGTACGCCCGCCAACTGCAACCGCGGTCCCTACACGCACTTCTGCGGCTACCGCTTCTCGCCGACGGGAATGAAGGTGCGTTGAATCGCCAGGCCTGCGGGCCGGGCGCCGGGCCGCCCCAAGCCGGCCCGCTATCCCCTCGGGGGATCGGCCGACGTACCCATCGGCCGAGGGGCTGG